>Ga0209092_10002089_pt1 | contig 18717 bp, 12 predicted proteins | sample FraStrMetagenome_FD_187446 | JGI IMG/M metagenome (GOLD analysis project Ga0209092, IMG submission 187446) | Marine eukaryotic phytoplankton communities from Arctic Ocean - Fram Strait ARC3M Metagenome (SPAdes) (version 2) | ecosystem: Environmental > Aquatic > Marine > Oceanic | place: Fram...
CTTAGCTGAGTTAAAAGCTGGTATGTATGAAAATACTTCCTTGGTCCTCCTAATACTAAATGTAGTAGGTGGGGGACTTGCATGCTTAATTCCCTATGATGTATACTTAAGTATAGCAAGTAAAATATAAATTAGATTATTATTATTATTAATGAGTTCATTATCCTCAGGAGAATTCAGCACAAACATTCTTTGTTCACCTATCAATAGTCTTTTCTCCTTTGGGTTTGAAATTCAGCTAAGAATTTGTTTCCTCTATCCAGGAGACTTTCTCTGGTTTTGGTGATTGAGTTAGTAATACTAGGAGCTCTACCTGATTGGCTACCAGGACTGTACATGCTAAAGGTACTGCATTGATTTTCACCCAGCCAGTGGCAGGATCAATCCTAGACACAGCATGTAAGTTGATTTTCAATTTGTATGCTCCTATGCCTCCTTGAGTTGTGAATTGATACTTTCCTATGAGATCTACACATAGTATTTCCCATGGATTGCTTTCCGCCACTTTGGGTGGGAGCTTGTCATAGTTTATATTTCTGTGTTTGAGAAACTGGCATGCATGGCATTTAGAGCATACAGCATGTACGGCTTTATGTAGATTCTTTGCTACAGAAGTGTTGGGTGAAAGTTAATCCAGTCCTGGTTTCTCCAGGATAAGGTAATGTGCAGTGGTACTCTAGTGTATACTTGGAATCTCTAAATGTATGTTCTAAGTATCTAGACTTAAAAAATTTTTTTGCAATTGCTATAAATATTAAGTGGTACCTTTCTACAAGACTTAGTTGTAATTCTTTAGGGATCACTACTTTCCTGTCCCAGAAAACGTTTCACACATTATGTTTATGCTTTGCTTTGATCATTTTTATTAAGTTCTTATGGGCATAAAGTTTCTGGCAGGTCCTCATTTCTAAGTACAAAGTCCGCAGCTAAAGAAACTACATCTAGTTGAATTCTTTCTTCATTTGTGACCAGTTTTAGTATGCTTAAAGCTTCTGTAACTGCATTTTACTGCCTTGTATGCAGACTAGTCCAGGGTCATATTTTTCCAGAATAAGCCTCCATCAAACAACCTTCTCAGTATTAACATATTTGTATGTGAGGTTCTTATGGTCTGTATACACTTGAATCTGTCAACTTAATGAAATATTTTGAAATGATTTTAGTGTTTCAACTACTATACTTACTTTTTTTCGGAAGCTGTACTAATTAAAAACCAATAATTATACTAAAACCTACCCAATCCTACACAAAATTATGGCCAAAAATTTATCAATCCAACCAATAACAAAACGATATCAACTCCAAAACCTTAAGCATCCATCAATTCTGAATCTTAAAGCAACATGGGAAGAATCTTCAAAAAAGTTGAAAAGAAATCCAGAACGTAAGTAAGAAAACCAAACCCATATCTTGAAAGATCCAATTGAAGGAGATGGCTGCGCCGGAAATTGAAAACTATGAAATTCACCCCAAACATGAGTTTCAAGCACCACTTAATGAAATAAACCCTGCTATACTTTCTCTAAAACCCATTAGGAAAGTCATGAAGGTCAATCACATCCAAGCTACCGAAAAAGCGATGCGTAAGAAGTCTCAAAGATACTTGAATAAGATGAACAAAACTGGTCCACCAGAAGAAATCAAAGAGGTGGAGATGAGTCTAGAGGAAGCATAGCTAGAAAATCAAGAATTTTCTCCATGGTTACATCCTAGTGAAGCATCATAGAAACTACTAGAAATCCTAGAACAACAAGAAAGAGGTCAAGAGATGACAACATTATTAAAATTACTAAGAATCTGATTCATGATACAGAAGACCCCTTGGAAGTGATTAAACTACTAGTTAGTGGTACTTTTGTTTCATCTTGAATGTACTGATCTCTAATCATTTTAATGGATCTTCTAAGCATATCATCTGACTAAAGAAAGTAGCCACTAATTTTCAATGATTTACTTTCTTTTTTTATTCCTTTTATAGTATACTTTGGCTAACGTTTCTGAATCCATATTATCAATCTCTAGATCTGTGATGGTTGGTTGAATATCCTGAGTATCTCTGAGAATTTATACTGTTTCCTGATCTTCGTTTTCGAAAATTGTTTCCAGTTCATTAGCTCTTTTATAGAGTGCATCTCGGACAAACGTAATGCATCTCAACAACCATTCGTGTGATTTATCTTTCTATTGTCCAGATTCTTCCTCAAACCCTTTGTCTTGGAGATAGTTTTTGTAGACTGCTAGTGCTCCGATCTCTCTTAAGCTATTGATTTCTTTGTTAGACATCTTCGCTTCCAATTTGGGAAGTTTACTTAGATCTTATTGGTTTTGATCTCTTTCTTCTGCATCAACCTCATCACTCATCTGCTAAACCATCTTATCAAATTCTTTCTTTTCCAGGTGTAGATTCCACTGCTCTATAGCTTCGTTCAATTATGTGATTAAGAATTCATCAATATATCTATACCAGTTATTTAAATGTGATTTCATTTTCTTGGGAGGGACACCTTCTAAATTTGCAGTCATGTCTTTGGTGCCTAAAAAAAAATGTGTTACGCTTGACGTTGGTTTGGTATTTTCCATTTTAAGGATATGCATAGTCTGCTGGATCAAATCTTCTTTAATTATGAGAGTGAGTGCACTTTTATCCTCTACTGGGTTTAATAGTCCATACGCTTGTGGTAAATGAATTTCTTAAGTCGTTCCTTGGTGATATCATCAAAATGACTGTCCTCAATGAGTTCCAGGTTTTGTGCGTTTTCATTAATACTCCTTAGAATTTGATCTTTATCCTGATTTGCCATTTCATTATCTACTTCATCATTTATTTGTTCCTTGACTTCTGACGTATATTCCTTAAGATCTTCATTTGTTGCGAGTAATGATTTATCGGTATCCGGATTTTTTACTTTTTGCCATACTTAGATTTTCACGTGGATGTAGCTTAAATGCATTCTTTGCATAAAATATAATGACATCCTTAATTACCAAAATTGATTCCAGTTGTTGTCAGATGTATTTCTAAATCTATTTCGAATGGAGGAGGTTTCTTTTCTTTGATTTCTCTCCTTGCATTTTCAAGTAAATCCAACAGTAAATCCCTTAATTGTTCGTTTCTACTGATTCTGTTGATTCCTTCTTCCAGAAATTGAATGCCGGGATGAAGGACATCAAAAATTTTCCAATACTTTGACGGTGGGTAAAGATCATGGTTCAGCAGTGGGCTGGAGGCCACCCAATTACCTTGCCTCCCAAGTCAATTACATTGACAAAGGACATTAGGAAAGCACTGTGAAGTCGAAAGAAATTGGGGTACAATAACTTTCCTCATGGAATTTTATCTGAGAAGTGGGATAAATTTCAACAGAAATATGAAAAAAATGAAAACGAAGAAAATTCCTGGAATGTTTTGGCTACATCATTGGAGCTGTGTAGTATCGAAGCTGTGTATCGAGTGTTGCGTTAAGATATGGAGGTATCGGTGTGAGATAGTCCATTTGAAAAAAGAAGGTAATGCCAATGATGTCGTGCAATCCAAATTACTCACTTATGCTTTGTCACTTCAAGATACACAATGGATGTTGCGATCACGTGATCGTCACCTAATCGACCGGAAAATGGACTTTTTCCAGAAATCAAAGAGAGTGACCCTCTTAAGTTGGAAAGCACGTCTAGATGTTCCTCTTAAATTGGCGGAAGATAGTATCAACGACGTTGGGCAAGATTTTACAAGTTTTTTTGGTCCCATAAAATTGTGTGATGTGTCAATTGAGCGCCCGGGTCGCCCTAGTATGTACCCACATACATCAGGAGGATCTGTGTCTGAACTGAGTGGTACAAGTAGAGTACAAAGTGATGTTGCCTATGAAGCTAAAATCGGGGAACGCTATAAACGTACAGGTGTGCCTTTTTTAGTTGGATGCGTTCCCTCCTATGTGACATCGCATGCTACCACGGTCAATAACATAAATTCTTTACTTACTTAGTTGTTGAGAAATAATTCATTTATATCCTAATTTATAACATGCCAATTTCTACAAAAAACCATGCAAATGAGCTATTTCAGAGCCAGTAGGCTGAAAAGTTATAAAAAAGCTTCCCCTCCAGGAATCGAACCCTGAGAGACAACGAGTTTCGAGTTTTCCTACAAGTGAACTTACAATAAATCTCACCGTACTTAATTTCTTCCTACTATGACGACAATCTGATTGGATGGACGTACAAAGGGCTCTGTAGAAATTCGTTGGACTAATAGTTTTGTGTTATGTGACCAGTACTTTTTCACACAATTGGACATAATCTCTAAATAATTTCAATGCTGCCTGAAATACAAATAATTTCTTAGAGGATGATACTGTTCTCTACACAACAGTCGAACAACTGCACAGATACGTTTTTAGACAAATTGAAAAAAAAAAAAACGAAATTCGTTTCCTCAACTGAAACCATCACTGAGGTCTGGTCAGAAAGAATCTTTGCTTGATTTGAGACTGATCCACAAAATTTCAAAGCTATCTTCTTGTGTAAGAATTGAACGAATAAAGGTGAAAACATCGAAAAGAAGCAGTGATATATATTTTACGGAAACATAAGGTTTCCCTCATTTTTTGGTTTTGAATTGGCAGACCCAACACCTATCATAATTCCAAACAGCAAGACCAGGTAAAGATAGAGAGAAAAGATGAGCAGCAGCACGAAAGCCTTAGATTTGGTAAGTTTGATTTTGTGCGTGTTTTTGAATATTTCTGAGAGGATGAAAATAGACGCTGAACAATATAAACATCGCCCGCATGTTTTCAAACATTTTGAGTGTAGGTGACTGGAAAAGCAAAAGTGGAATACTATTTTGATCCTACTTTAGTCCTCTCTGAAAAATCTGATTCTTCCCTTGCAAGTGGAGCAACTTCTCCTTCCCATATTCGCGCAAACAAAGTAAAAGAGCAAGTAAAAAATGACTCTATTCGAAACCAAACTCTATATTCATCTCGGCATTTATACTACCCATGTACCATTGTAAAAGCCTTGGAGTATCCCAACTTTCCAAATGCGACGTTAGTAAAAACTTCTGATATCGGAACACTTTACAAGATCCAAGATTCTGCTTTGCTGGAATCCGTTTCGACGCAAGACAAATTAGGAGTTGCAAATGTTTTATATTTACCTAATATCTCAGAGGCTAGTCTTTTACATACTTTAAGGACACGCTATAAGAGAGATGAAATATACACAAATGCAGGTCCTATTCTGATGAGTGTTAATCCCTATAAGCAAATCCCAAATCTATATTGCATGGAAAAAATGAGAGAGTACCGTTCATGGTCCAAAGCAAACACCAAAGAAATTACATTAGTAGGCGCAGCTGCAGCACATCATCACGAACCACCCCCTCCTCATTTGTTCGCGGTGGCTGACTTAGCCTATCAAAACTTATTGCATAAAAATGGCAATGATTTGGATCCCCTGGAACAAGATATTTTGGAAAATGTAGGCTCACCTAAGAGTAAAAATCAAAGTATTATTATATCCGGCGAAAGTGGAGCAGGAAAGACTGAGGCAACAAAGTACATTATGCAATTCTTGGCCAGGATTACAAGTGAATATGATAAACAATGTAGTGAAGATGAAGTTGTAGTTTCCTCCAATGGAGATAATAGCATAGTTTGCTTAGAAGAAAGAGTTTTATCTGCAAATCCCCTACTGGAGTCTTTTGGAAATGCGCAAACACTCCGAAATGACAACTCTTCACGGTTTGGAAAATTCATTCGTATTCAGTTTGATCTTAAGACCGGAAAGATTGCAGGTGCTACTATATCTAACTATCTATTAGAGAAGACGCGCTTAACTGGCCAATCTGAGGGTGAACGAAATTATCATATTTTTTATCAATTACTAGGATGTGAAGAAGAATTACGAGAAAAGTATGGATTGCATGGGATTGGAATAGAGGGGTGGAGCTATATTTCAAGTCCAGGTTCCGTAAAGAAATCTAAGCTAGAAAAAGACTACGCAGCATTACAAGAAACAAGACAATGTCTGAAAAATTTAAGCTTAACTGCAAAACAAATCGATTCAATATTCTGTATAGTTGCTGGAGTGTTACATCTCGGAAATGTTGACTTTATTGAGGATGAGGAAGAAGAGCATAGTGTATCAATCAATGAGGATTCCTTATCCTCATTTCAAAAAGTATGTGGGCTCTGGGGATTGAATGAGGAAGATGTGAAAAAAGGAATGTTTGAAAAAGAAATCAATGTTGGTGGCAAAATAATTACGAAAAAGCTAAATAAAGTCCAAGTCTTGGATAAGAGAGACTCTTTGGCCAAAATATCATATAGCAGCTTATTTGTGTGGTTAGTTAAACGCGTGAATGACACCATTTCTGCTGAAATCAGCATCGAAGAAGATGATGAGATGACTTCACCACTGAAGAAACAAAAGAAGAAAGATCTTGGGTTTATTGGCGTTTTAGACATCTACGGATTCGAACACTTTGATATGAATGGATTTGAACAAATGCTTATCAATTATGCAAATGAAAGTCTTCAACGGCATTTCAATCGACATTTATTTGAGGTTGAACAAGAATTATATGCGTCAGAAGGAGTCGATTGGTCATACATAACGTTCAATGACAACAAACCCTGTTTAGACTTAATTGAAGGAAATATTGGAATTTTGAGTACATTGGATGACTCATGGGGAGGTATGGGAAACTCCAGCGCAAAAGATGTCAAGTTTGTACGTCAATTACACAAAAACTTTGGTGGTAGGGAACATCATGATTGCTTCCTAACTCCGAAGTTTGGTTCCGATACACAATTTTGCATTATTCATTATGCAGGAGAGGTGAGTTTCTTCTATTTAGACATATGAAATTCCTTTCCTTCTTCTTTCCTAAATATACGAAAATAACTTCGCATGCCTAATAGGTGAAGTACACTGCGAACGATTTTGTTGAAAAAAATGTTGAGACTCTTTCAACCGAGCTTAAATCACTTTTACCTGCGTCTCAAATTGACGAAATTCGAGAAATTTTCATGCCAGCACCATCAATTTCTAAGGCACCTGTTGCTGCCGTTACCCCTGGACGACGAGGAGGTAATATTCGAGGTATTAGTGTAGCAAGTCAATTCAAAACTTCACTCCAGGAACTTATGAGCGATTTGGAAAAAACAACTCCGCACTACATACGATGTGTTAAACCAAACTTGATAAAACAAGCAAATTCTCTTGATAGTGGAGAAGTTTTACGTCAACTTCGATATGCTGGAATGATGGAAGCTATTAGAATAAGAAGGCAAGGATATGCCAATAGAGAATTTCATGAAAGTTTTTACAATCGATTCTCAATATTGCTAACAGGGAAAGAACGTGCAAATAGTTTAGGAATTGAATACTTGGTAAAAACTTTATCAAATAGATTAACATTAACTGATGGCGATTGGCAAATTGGGCACTCTAAAATCTTTCTTCGTCATGAACTTGCAATAAAATTGGAGACATTCGAGATGCTTAAAGTTCGGATGGCTGGCCGAGTGCTCACTAGGTTTGGCCGAAAGATAGCAAGAAGAAGAGCCGCACTTCTATTGACTGCATGGGGAAAAATGAGACTTCATTTCATTCGGAAGTTTTACGAAAAGAAAGCGTGCGCAAAAATTATGGCGACCTATCGGATGTACAAGCAGGAACTTGTTTACGCTACGACAAAAAATTCAATTATTCGAATTCAGACTTTTGTAAGATGGAAATTGGCTGTTACAAGAGTCCAAAAAAAGAGGGATCCATACGGTGAATATACTTTCAAAGATATGGAAAAAATAGTAAAAGGGAAGCAAAAATTACTAGAGAAGGCTGTGGCACAAAAAAAGTTTGGTTATGCTGCAGAGCTCGAAACTACATTGTAAGTTTTTTTGTTCTAATTTTTTTCATAAAATGTTTGGTAGACTCATAGTCTTTGAATTGTGTTAAATAAAGAGCGACGTTAGTAGCAGTCATGGAGTCTAAACGGCCATTAACCCGTGAAATCTTAGAGGAACGCATATCAAAACTTCAATCAAAGATGGATTCATTGCTTGAACGTAAAGCCTACGCAGAATGCGATACTCTTCAGTTAGAACTTGATGCCTTCCTCGCAAAAAGAGTAGAATTACCAACCCTTGACGAGCTTAAAGCTGTAGTAATGAAAGCTGAGCAAGTTATTGCTGAAGCTGCTCAAAAACGAGATTTCAAAGGTGCAGCGGATGGACAAAAATCATTAGACGAGGCTGAAAGACAGCTACAACAATATTTAGAATTACACGATAATCCTAATGAAAAAATCAATGTTGATCAGAATGAAGAGGAGTCGAACGATCTAAAAAATGATTTTATAAAATCGCGAGCAGAGTTGGATATGAAAATTGAAACGCTCTCGAACCAAATTCAGATTGCACTGAACCAAAAGAACTTTGACGAGGCAAGTCAAATTCAACCAGAACTTATTGCATTGGAAAAATTACGTATCAGCTTTCCATCTCGAATAGAAATGCAAGATAGTATAACCAAGTTGAAGCAAGCTATGGATGATGCCTTGTCCTCAAAAGATTTTACTGAAGCAGGTAATATAGATACAAAAATTACCGCATTGGAAAAACAGCTTAAGGAAGAAATCAAGCAAGCTGAGGATTTGAATATTACCACGGAAAAAGAAAAAGAAAACGGAACGTTGACAGTGCAAATTAGCAATAAAATGAAAACAATTTCATCAAGAGTTGACCTTGAAAACGAAATAACAAAAATTTCTTCTGAAGTTGAAAAAAGTGTTAGTGAGAAATTATTTGATGAAGCTTCTGCAAAACAAAAACTTCTGGATAAAATGATAGAGCTTCGGTCAAAGCTACCAACATTGGATGAGTTATACGAAGATCTACAATTTCAAAAAGAAAAAATGAACGAAGCTATTGCGAGAAAAGATTTTTCATCTGCAGGACAGATGAATGAAAAAGTAGAACAACTGCAAAGGCAGTATGACAAAGAACATGCACTTCAGGAAAAGACACTTCAAGAAAAGAGGCAAAATAAAGGCATCGGAGAAAAAATAAAGATTCAATCAAATAAAACTATTCCATCAATACCAACTCCATTTAAATCCCCAACGGTGACAAAAACTTTAAGATCATCAAAAGAAGAAAATGCATCATTGCACGTATATCAAACTCCATTTCAATCCCCAATGATAAACAATCCAATAAATTTATCCCAATCAAAATTACAGGATGACGATAGACCTGTGAAGAAGCTTCGGCCGAAGAAGCCTATGGTATCAAGTGTAGATGATAGTGTGCTATCGATATGTCAGATGTTAGCAAGCAAGAGAGGCGATGCCAGTATAATAACAGGCAAAAATGGAGGCCTTGCTGGAATTATCACAGATACTGATATCACAAGACGCGTTGTTGCAAAATATTTAGATCCAGCATCTACTAGTGTAAATGATGTAATGACTGCAAATCCAACATGTGTATCAATGAGTGACTCTGCTATGGATGCTATGGGTACGATGGTTGAGAATCACTTTCGTCACCTTCCTGTAGTAGATGATGCTGGATCGATAGTAGGTGTCCTAGGTAAGCACGGTTTGGTTTGAATAAATGTGAAGTATGTGATCAAGATTTGACTCAATATTTGTATTGTTGAAATTATTTGTGATTTATTATTTGTTTATTGTTGCTTGTATGTTGCTCTTTATTTGGGTGATTGATGATGGTTGTGTTTACTTGATACAATTGGAATTGACGGTATACGGTCTCGATGAATGAACGAACAAATGTTCGAATGACTGAACGAATGAACGAATCATCTATTTATTGAATGAATAGATATTGCCAAATGTTTACATGATGCTATTGGCAAGTTGGAGAAAGCAAGCGAAAAAAATAGTAGCGCTACTGAAGATGCAGTAAAGCAGATGGCTAGTCTACAGGGATCTGGGGGAACACAAGCAGCAGCACTGCAGGCTCTGTTAGGCCCTCTTCTTTCTCAAGCATTTGGAAGCAGCCAATCGCCTACTTTACGCAGCTTATTAGCGGGCCGACCAGCTACAATAGCAAGCCCAGGCAGAAATTTACGTGAAACAGGATTGATGATGACTGAGGCTCGTAAAGCAGCTCTAATTGTTGATGATGGAGAGCTTGTTGGTATTTTTGGTTTTAAGGACATGATGACAAGAGCTATAGCAAAGGAGTTACCCTTGGAGCTGACAGCGGTATCCAGCGTAATGACACCTAATCCGGAAGCAGTGTCACCGGACACCACAGTCGTAGAAGCACTTCAAATAATGCATGACAATAAATTTTTGACTTTACCAGTATGTGAAGATAATGGAGTAGTGGTAGGATTGGTAGATGTAATGGACTTGATATACGGATGCGGAGGAGCTGAGGGATGGAGATCTATATTTGGTAGCGCCATGGACGTAGCAGATGATGGATCAGAAACCAACTCAGTTTATAGTAGAGGTAGCATGAGATCTTCTGGTACAGGAATGAGCAAAAAGAAGACGAAGGAGCCTACACCGCATGACGATAGACCTGTGAAGAAGCTTCGGCCGAAGAAGCCTATGGTATCAAGTGTAGATGATAGTGTGCTATCGATATGTCAGATGTTAGCAAGCAAGAGAGGCGATGCCAGTATAATAACAGGCAAAAATGGAGGCCTTGCTGGAATTATCACAGATACTGATATCACAAGACGCGTTGTTGCAAAATATTTAGATCCAGCATCTACTAGTGTAAATGATGTAATGACTGCAAATCCAACATGTGTATCAATGAGTGACTCTGCTATGGATGCTATGGGTACGATGGTTGAGAATCACTTTCGTCACCTTCCTGTAGTAGATGATGCTGGATCGATAGTAGGTGTCCTAGGTAAGCACGGTTTGGTTTGAATAAATGTGAAGTATGTGATCAAGATTTGACTCAATATTTGTATTGTTGAAATTATTTGTGATTTATTATTTGTTTATTGTTGCTTGTATGTTGCTCTTTATTTGGGTGATTGATGATGGTTGTGTTTACTTGATACAATTGGAATTGACGGTATACGGTCTCGATGAATGAACGAACAAATGTTCGAATGACTGAACGAATGAACGAATCATCTATTTATTGAATGAATAGATATTGCCAAATGTTTACATGATGCTATTGGCAAGTTGGAGAAAGCAAGCGAAAAAAATAGTAGCGCTACTGAAGATGCAGTAAAGCAGATGGCTAGTCTACAGGGATCTGGGGGAACACAAGCAGCAGCACTGCAGGCTCTGTTAGGCCCTCTTCTTTCTCAAGCATTTGGAAGCAGCCAATCGCCTACTTTACGCAGCTTATTAGCGGGCCGACCAGCTACAATAGCAAGCCCAGGCAGAAATTTACGTGAAACAGGATTGATGATGACTGAGGCTCGTAAAGCAGCTCTAATTGTTGATGATGGAGAGCTTGTTGGTATTTTTGGTTTTAAGGACATGATGACAAGAGCTATAGCAAAGGAGTTACCCTTGGAGCTGACAGCGGTATCCAGCGTAATGACACCTAATCCGGAAGCAGTGTCACCGGACACCACAGTCGTAGAAGCACTTCAAATAATGCATGACAATAAATTTTTGACTTTACCAGTATGTGAAGATAATGGAGTAGTGGTAGGATTGGTAGATGTAATGGACTTGATATACGGATGCGGAGGAGCTGAGGGATGGAGATCTATATTTGGTAGCGCCATGGACGTAGCAGATGATGGATCAGAAACCAACTCTGTGTCTTCCTTTGATTTTTCAAAAAAGCTTGCTCGTGTTAAAAATGTGACCGCTGTAAAAAAGGTAGAGACAATTGTCAAAGTTGCTCTACCACCAAAACTTGACCCTATTAATAGTAGGGATATGAATGTTCCTTTTCATGTTTCTGTACCTGACGATGGTTTGAATGACACTTTTGATGGGAGTTTTATTGAGGAAATGCAATCTTTTAGTAGGAATCAAATTCGTCCTGGTTTCAATGATGGTATGAGTTCTGTCGCTATGTCTAATGCTGAGAGTCAAGTATTATTTAAGGTTATCGATTCTTCTGGTAATACATATAGGATAAGATGCGATTGCAATTATGAACGTCTACTTGCTTCCATATCAAATAAGATGAGTGAGATTGAGCCTGGTGCGATTGAGGTTAAATTCATTGATGATGAGGGTGATGCCATATTGATTCGTGATGATGAATGTTTATCAGAAGCTGTTACTTCTTCAAAGGAATCTGGTGCACAGGCGACTAAATTGTCAGTGTCCAGAAAGAAATCGGAGAAGACTTCTGCAGACTCAAATGACAACATTCTAATTATGGCTGGTGCTGGGGTTGTTTTGTTAGTTGGTTTATTTGCCATGATTGCTTTGAAACCAAAGAAGTAATCATTTACTAAAAGTTGTGTCAAGTTCCTTACAAGTTTGATTTCTGTTTTTAAGATAGTGCTGAAGTAAAATTTTGTATTGTAATATGAACTTTTTCATATTCATCGTATATAGTTTTAATAAATACTTAATTTAATGGTTCTTCAGTTATACAATCTCTGAAGAAATCAAAGACAATGGTAAACTCCTATACTATTTAATGCAAATTGTAATGACAACTAAAAGCTACTTTTCATTCATTTCTATTGGAACTTTGTCAGGCTTTTCTTTTAGTCGTAATCTAATTCGACGCAGCTCTTTTAATGAATCTTCTATATTTTTTTCTTGTTTTTCACTGAAAGTTGCCAATGATTTTAAGCTATCGTCTCTGGCTCGTATTTGTTCTTTCAACTGTTGACATGATTCCATCGATTGAAGCTCAAGGTTTGCCAATCTTTGTCTCAAATCTTTAATACAGTCATTTGATTGGAGATCTTTACCGTTCATTTCAGATTCGGGCTTATTTTTTTTCCAATGAAATTTCTTTTCTACAAAGAGAGAAAGAGGTCTAAATGTGTTTTTTTGCTGTTTGCTAAAGTTAGAATCAGGATCTTCAAATTTTAAAGGTACCTCGTAGCTTTTTTCAACTATGTGATCATTCCCTCTGCTGGAAATCGATTCACCAACACACCATTCATCTTCGTCGATACCATTAGGTGGATTCACTGATTTTGATGAGATATTCCAGCCCAACCATGGCTCATCATCAGGAGTCTCTTCTCCCCAACCCTCTAAAATTTCATCCTCTCCTGATATAGGAGCGTTTTTCTTTTGAAGTGCACTTATTTTTTCTTGAACGAGAAGATTTAACTCTACCAAAGCAGTCCTTTCTTTTTCGAGTTGCTCTATTTCGGACCACGTCATTTGAATACCGTTTTGAGCACTTTCCCGTAATGTTTGGAGTTCACATGAAAGAGACTCAACAGTTGGGACTCCTTTTTCCTTCAGCTTGATGTTCTCAAAGTCAGTTTTGATAACACTTCCTTGGTGATATGTCGAAATATATTGCGACATTTTACGATGTGGAATTGCATCTTCGAAGCATGTTTGCTCCCTATCCATTACAAGGTATTGCATTGTTTGACCCTTTTGAAGGTTAGGGTGATACATAAATGAAATAAATAGGCTGTACAAAAAGAAGAGTCAGAAACGAAGCCTCTATGTCCCGTCAATCATAATAAATTATGGATTTGCGTAGGTATGCATATGTCGATGCATTCTGACTTTCAAAAACAGCTGAAAATACAAATAGGTCTTTTCAAAAATGGTACGGTTGTTTGTGTAATTAAATTATTAAGCTTTGAAGAAAGTTTCCCACACGGCATATGCATATCGCACTTAGTGATTGGGTTACTTGGATGTTTTTTGGTTCAGAAAAGACTAATGAATATGGCTAATTAAAAACTTTAAAATGTTGTAGAGTGTCATGGATATCAGCTTAAATAATGTGTTCTTCGATACAATCTTACTTCTTACTTACCTTAGACTACGAAGCACGTCAGAAATAGGTTTCCTACAGAATTCTAAGATCCTCAGCAGAGTTGAGAATATCCAAGATCGCAAATACAGTGGATTTAGGTCCGATATATGGGTTCTCATATTTTGATTTATTTGATCAGAAAAATGTATATGGACTGGGACTTTGGATCTTTCTTATAGATTTAAATAACATTTATTAACTATTGGTACTGGCATAATTTGGTACTTTGTCATGATAGTCCCAAGCATCAATAATATTGGTGAATCTAATTATATCACAGACCTACATACCACACTGGGTCATTATTAGGCATTGATGGTCATAATTTAATTTTGCATTTAAGCCACTTCAGCATTTCATGTGCATCGATAAATTAGTATGGTATGGTGACATGGATTCTCCATTAATTTCATCTCACATGCCGGCTATCAAATTCTGTGTCCTTAGCTGATTGACACATTTCTTTACTTTTATATTTTTTGATTCCCTTTCTTTCTTTCTTTCTTTCTTCGATCCTCTTCAGAACAGATTAAGCTATCATCCATTCGTGAACAAACCCATACTCCCTTTATAACTATTGAGGGCATAGGACTTTTGAAGTTAATCCAATAGCAAATACAATTGAAAAATCTGTGTTAGTCCACCATCCAATGATGAATAGGTTCAGACTGTACTATATTTAATAGCGACTGTATTCTCTAGAGAGAGTAGTTATTGTTTTGACCTTGCGAGGCTATCGTTTAAGGCACGTATTTTTATTTTTACCTTTCTTGCGTAACATTGGAAAATTGAATCGCTCTCCTCCGTCAAGTTTTATCACGTAAGGGATGGGACATTCTTATTTCATTTTGTGCTCACTTACACTTTCCTCTTTCTGCAAAAATATCGCTATAAGTGCTCTTATTCACCGGAATAAGAGCAAATTAGTCAAATCTTTATCGTTTTTTAAAGATTAAAATGAAAAGCCTTATTTTCTAAGATTACATTAGTTGGTTGGATACTAAGTTAGGCGTAAATATTTTCAGAATCCGAATCCGTGAACAAAAATATCACTATATCGTGATTCAAAGTTTCACATTATTGAGGAAAGATGGCGGAACAACACAATGATTAATTTCAAATTAACTGACATGAAATTCTTACACAATCATATTGCTGTCACATTCTTCGGCTTCAACTGTGGTATTTGTAGGGAACACAAGAATATCATCTATCCATCACTTGTAAAACCCATACGAAATACAATCCTTTTGATGGAATTTATTTCGCGAAATAAGATCTGTAAGAATAGACTTTAAATGATTAGATAAGATTACTATGCAATTCTTATTGATTATGACAGATTCTTTTGAAGGGTGCAACTCTTGTTTTGATGTCACCAACTGATTCCTTTGTCCAGCAATGCAGTTTCGCGCAATTCGAGATAATAATAGTGTATCTTTTCCTCATGAATCGCAACATAGTTGTAAAGAGACAAAAAATTACTCCAAAAGTCATGTTATGCAAAGTGAAGTGTCATAGAAAGACAATGACTAAGCATTGGACGCCACAATCATTATTTTCAAGAGCATAAGTATGATAGTATGTCTCAAACAGGAACATTCCTAAATCGTGCAGAACTTCCAAAGAATCTTGTTTGCATCCGGGAAAAAACCGCAACATTTTCTTGACTCATGTGATCTAGTATTCTATCCATGAAATATGAAAATTCGGGATCATCTATTGAATGAAACATTCTAATTTTTAATTGTCTTTGTATGATGTTGTTGGATTCCGCAAGAACATCTATGGAGTTGAGGTTGTAACAGAACAATAAAGAAAAATATTTGAAAAAATGAGCTGTTTTGTATTTGTTATTTATTTATTATTTATTTGTTATTTATTTATTTTTCTATTTTTTCGTAACAGCAGCAGAAGCTCGTCGTAATCATGAAACGTACTAACAACTCTCTAGCTAAGTAATAGTTGGGATTGGTCTGTTGTCTTCGTACATCATTCAGTACTGGAGCCTACCAAAGCGCCTCAGTTTCATGTGTGGAGGACGTCTTACAAATAAAAACGTCTAGAGAGAGTGCTACAGTAATGTATCGAAACAACGTTGTCAACACACGAAATCATTAGATTCAATCTCCACTTAGAACATGCCTCATTCATCATCTTTTCGACAAGGAATAAGAAAGATAGGACCCCTACTGAAAAAAGTAGAAAAAGTTGATAAAACTTTCTTCACCAGTCCCCATCGATTACTGAGCACAAAAACAAAACCTTGGTACTATGAAAATCCATCACAGATAATCAGTGGGACCACAACCCAAGATTTAGACAATGATCCTGAGTTGGCAATCTATTTTGCAACAAACTTTCCGGAACCTCCCCCTTCCATAGAGCAATTCCATCAACAAAAGCTAGAACAGCAATTATCGGCGGATGCAGAAGAAGACAAGGAACAAAAAGCCTTACTCAAACTGAATATTCGGCCATTGCTTTGCCATCCTCGTGATAAGGCAAATGAAGAAGGGTCACGTGTATGCCGTCGCATGCGTGAATATGATCGGATGATTCCAGGTATAATGTATGGAGATCATCCTACCACCACTGCTGATATGAAAGATAAACGCATTTTAGTCAAAACACCTCTCTCGGAAGTGCAAAGGGAACGTGACCGATATTTTCACAATTTTTCTTCGAGAGTTTACAATTTAACTGTTCAAGATCCTAAAACATCCGACATAATTTCACAGCAAAAAGTTGTACCAAGTGATGTCAATATGCACCCTGTATTGAACAAAGCATATTGTGTGAACTATCTTCGTTATCATCCAGGCCGTGTTTTGAAACTCCCTATTCAATATATCAATGAAGAGGAATCACCAGCATTGAAACGTGGTGGATTTATCATCCCTATTAATAGACATGTAAGAGTTCTTGTAGAAGACGGTGTGGCTATACCAGAAAGTATTGAGTTGGATTGTACAGGTGCACACATCAAGGAAAAAATGAGAGCAGACCGACTTATCATTCCAGACGGAGTAAAAATATGCAAGAGTGTAGATCTAGAAACATTTTTGATTGGACCTGTGGCTGGACGTGGTATTAAGGCAGATGATGAGAACGATGAGGAAGACCCCTGATTCAAGTAAATAAATAAATAATTATCTTCACAAGAATCATTATAACACTTTTCTGATCATTTAGTCCGATGTAACAACACGTTTATGCATCACCACTTCCTATTGCAATACATGACAGCAGATATATATTAATAGTTTTCATTTTGAAACTGGAAAGAAACATGAACAAATGGTTGAGAATCTCCCTATATTATTACTCCATTGGTGAACATTGCTGCAGTTTTGGAAGGAAACGGAATGTCTAATGAAAAGTAATAATGTTGTGTATCATGTGTAATATTCCTATATTATTACTCCATTGGTTGAAACTTAATTACGTATAGGATATAGGCAATTTTCTTCTTCCGAATGAATGTTCTATACTCTATATTTTAAGATCCATCTCTTCTAAATCTCCAAGTTATCATTGCACTATTTGTGCTTGAAACAATACCGTTGCTGTCTCGCTTGTAAAAATAACTTTCACAGACATAAAATTCCTCACCTGTATTATTGTCTTTTTCCATGTATCTTAACGCCTCATAATCCCCCGTTGGAGCACCTCGACTCCAACTATGATGAACTGATCCATTCTGCTCCCACCAGCTTTCACCCTTCACATAATCACCTGACCCTGTTTTCATATCTACATGTAACTCTTGAAAGTCATCGGATTCCACTAAAGCACCAGAACTGATAAAAGTACGTTCCCATGATCCCTTGGGATTGATGCTTCTGAATAACATTTCTTTTCCATCTTCACTTTGTTCCACTTCTTCTTTGAGCAGCGATATAAAAGAAGACGCGAGTTTTCGTTTGATTCGGCTAATACCAAGTGCCTGCAGATATACGTCATACGATTTTTTCCATTCTGAATTCGTCACAACAATCCATTTTCCTGTGAGATCTATCGAAGAATCACAAATGGCCCAACGAGGACCATTAGGCACAGAGTCGGTTGTATCAATCACCACAATCGGAGCGGGTTGTTGAGCGTCGTTTGTTTCAAGATCAGTTTCTAACTCGTCTTCTTCACTTTCCTGCGCAGAAGTGCTAGTGGGTAATGTCTCGCATTGGCTCCCTTCATCTTGGATTGTTAGTTTTTCCACAGTCACATATCCATCTTCAGCATTGGTAGTAGAGATAGTTCCATTCCATACATTCATATTCTCAACTGAGGAATCAACAGTGTTCCTATCTGTCTTGGTCATTGTTGCCATGTTTAATAGCAGGGAAAGTTTGTAATACTTGGGACCAATAGTCTTTTGGAATCAAATTTATTTATAGAATGCGAACGCACTTAGCTCATTTAAGAACCAAACCAACGGTAATGGTTACGTCACAATACATAAATTAGCATGTCGTACACAATTTATTCGTGCTTCTTAAATGGCACTATACGGTATTTAAAAAAAAAAGCTATAAAATATCATTGCAAATAATTCAGACGAACAACCAACATTACAGTTTAACCAAGTGCAAGCCTCATAGCTACACTATCAGACTTGAAAATAGTTAACTTTTACTAAAAATTATTATTATTATTAAAAAAAAAAAAAAAAAAAAAAAGTAAGCTTTTATTTACCCTTATTTCGCAAATAAACTATTTATTTCATATTTTATGATCTAGCATTTCTCCCATTCATTTCGGTAATCTCATCCCA
>Ga0209092_10002091_pt1 | contig 18686 bp, 19 predicted proteins | sample FraStrMetagenome_FD_187446 | JGI IMG/M metagenome (GOLD analysis project Ga0209092, IMG submission 187446) | Marine eukaryotic phytoplankton communities from Arctic Ocean - Fram Strait ARC3M Metagenome (SPAdes) (version 2) | ecosystem: Environmental > Aquatic > Marine > Oceanic | place: Fram...
ATTACGCACCCGTTCGCCACTAAAGTTAAAAACTTTCGTTCGACTTGCATGTGTTAAGCATACCGCCAGCGTTCATCCTGAGCCAGGATCAAACTCTCCATGGTACTTCATTTTTCGTTTTTTAAACTTTTAATCTAAAAGAGATAATACCAAATGATTTAATACCATGTCAAGCATTTAAATTTGAAATTATAATAAATACAGAATATAATATTATTTAAAATAATAAGCATCCTTAAATGCCTGCATTAGTGTTTTGCTTATATTACTAAGTTAATAAATTTTGAACTATGTTCACGTTAAAGATTTTAGTTTATACGGTTGTAATCTTTTTTATTTCCCTGTTTACTTTCGGCTTCCTGTCAAATGACCCTTCAAGAAACCCTAACAGAAAAGATTTAGAATAATAACAAGTCCCTATTTTTATAGGGACTTGTTATTATTCTAAATCTTTTCTGTTAGGGTTTTACTGTTACTTTTATTAGTGCTTTAGTCTAAATAGCCCCTTTGTACTTGTAATTTTGCAGCTTCCGTAAGAATTGGGATTTTTGGGTATCGCCCACAAAAAATTAAAAATGATGAATAGGCCATTATTAATACAGTTCCCAAATATAAGAAATTAGCTAGTAGTATTCCGATCATACTTTCTCGTAAAACGATTGGTAAAAAAGCATAAATGGACCCGATACAAGAACATACAATATTTAACAAAATTGCTTGGATGACATTAAACCGTACAAATTTTGTTAAGCGTATAGTACCACGGGAGCAAATAATAAATATTCCAACCATTAGAGCAAAGACAAGATAGACGTTTGCTTCATAAAAGCTTGCAAGTTTGGCTATATTATTAAGGTAAAACAGTTTAAGGCTTATACTGTCGGTACTTAAGAATACTTTTGCCCCAAAATAATAGGAAATTTCCGTAAAGGGGAAGATAAAAGCCAAAATAGCAATAAACCTTTCACTTATTTGTATTAGGTACGTTTTCATATTTTATTTTTGAAAAAACTGAAGATTTCTAACATATAATAGAAAGTTGCTTTATAAACGACGCTTAAGTCGTGCTGATTTTCCAGTTCTTTCTCGTAAGTAATAAAGTTTAGAACGTCTTACGCTCGAACGTCCAAGCACATCAATACTTTTAATCCACGGGGAATTTAGTAGAAATACTTTTTCCGTTCCTCCACCAGGAAACATTTTACGTACAGTTATTGTAGAATCAATCTTTTGGTTTGATAAATGTTTCGAAATAACTACACCTTCAAAGGCTTGGATTCTTTCTTTCTCTTTTTTCTCACCTTCACCTACCTCTTTTGGTAGCTCTAGGTAAATAACTATCTTTAATTTATCACCTAGAGAAATAGTTGGTAGATTATCTTTCTTATAAAAGATATCTAAGTTCAGATCATTATTCTGTAATGCTGACATTGTTATTTAAATATTTTAATTGTTTTGCCACACCTAGTTGCCAATATTAACAAGAACGTTTGCGAATGTAAATAGTTTATAATTTATTGGTGTATAAGTTAACTAGCGATATTTCGAAGCGTTAATTACGTTACCTGATTCAGACCATTCTTTTAATAAATCAAGCTCTTTACTCTTTGTTCTCGCAAGTGGTACTAAATTTTGTATTGATAATATGAGATCTTCATTATTAACTTCTCGATCTTCATTAAAACCTATACGTAATGCTTCAATCACAACTTGCTCAATTTCAGCACCAGAGAACTCTTTAGCTAGTTCACTTAATAACGGTATTTGAAAAGTCTTAACAATTTCCGGCCTATATTTAGTAAGGTGGACCTTAAATATATCTTCACGTTCTTCACGAGTTGGTAAATTTAAAAAAAACATCTCGTCAAAACGACCTTTTCGAAGTATTTCCGCAGGGATATAATCAATGTTGTTTGCTGTAGCTACAACAAATACAGGGGAAGTTTTTTCTGATAACCATGTAATAAATGTTCCCAGAACTCGGCTAGTTGTACCACTATCTCCACTACTTTGAGCCCCGGCGAATGCTTTATCAATTTCGTCAACCCACAATACACACGGTGAAAGTGCTTCCGCGATTTCAATCATTTTGCGGACGCGTTGTTCGGATTGACCAACTAGTGAGGCGAATAAACGCCCAAAATCTAGCCTTAGTAAAGGAAGTTTCCATTCGTAAGCTAGGATCTTTGCTGCAATTGTTTTCCCCGTTCCTTGAACCCCAACTAGTAAAAGTCCTTTAGGGTAAGGTAAGCCATAATTAATTGCTTCTTGTGAGAATGCACGTTCACGTAACTTTAACCAACTTTTAAAATTATCTAAGCCGCCTAGGTCTGATAGATTTTTATCCGTTAAGCAGAATTCGAGTAACTGCGTTTGCTGTAGGATTTGTTTCTTCTCTTGTAAAATTAATGAAGGGCTTTGCGCGTTTATTTCCCCATCTTTAGCAATGACTTTTGATAAAACACGACGAATCCTTTCCAGAGATAAACCTTGACATGCAGTAGCAAGATTGTAAACGATCTCTTGATCGACTTCTTTTTGCATTGATGCGATTAAACGGTTAAGTTCTTCTAAAATTTCCGTATAATTGGGTAAAGGGAATTCTAAAAGGGTTACATACTCTTTTAATGAGTCAGGTATATTAATTTCAGAAGAAATTATGACAATATTTTTTGGTTGGGTTTTTAACTTTCGACTTAAGTTTTTTAATTTTCGTATAATCGAAAAATCTTTCAAAAAATTATCATAATCTTTTAAAACAAAAAGTGCAGGTGTCTCTGGAGTTAATTTTTCGATTAATTCTAATGCTTCAAGTGGGTTTCGTGCTGCGAAGCCAGAATCATTAGGGTTTTCTTGATATCCCTCTACAAAATCCCACGAATTATAAGTTCGAGATACATACTTTTTTGAACAATACCGAATGAGATATTCAATCCGCTCTTCTTCGGTTGTAGATATGTAGATAATTGGATACCTTGATTTTAATAAAAGTACAAACTCATTTAAAAAATTCATTCCTTTTGAAAAGTTAGTATTAAATAAACTTTAGGGTTGTTAGAGATATTAACCTACGGAACCTTCAAGCTTTAAACTTAATAGCCGGTCTGCTTCTGATGCGAATTCGAGAGGTAATTCATTAAAGACTTCTTTACAAAAACCGTTTACCATTAATGAAACTGCTTCTTCTGAGTCTATACCACGTTGGAATAAGTAAAATAATTGTTCCTCAGCGATTCGTGAAGTAGAAGCCTCGTGTTCAATTTGCGTATAACTATTTTGCGCTTCAATGTAAGGAAAAGTGTTTGCACTTGAGGATTTACCAATCAATAAAGAATCGCATTGGGCATAATTTTGTGTTTGCGAGGCTTTAGGACCAATTTTTACGAGTCCACGATAACTGTTTTTTGACGCTCCAGCTGATATACCTTTTGAAACAATACGGCTTTTCGTTTCAGACGCTAAATGAATCATTTTTGTACCTGTATCAGCTTGTTGTTTATTACTCGTCAAAGCAACCGAGAAAAATTCCCCGACAGAGTTTTTGCCTGATAGTATACAACTTGGGTATTTCCAGGTAATACTAGAACCTGTTTCCACTTGTGTCCAACTGATCCGTGCATTTCGGCCTGCGCAAAGTCCCCGTTTTGTTACAAAATTAAAGACACCACCAACACCATTTTCATCTCCTGCATACCAATTCTGAACGGTTGAATATTTTATTGTGGCATTTTCGAGTGCAACTAATTCAACTACTGCGGCATGTAATTGGTTCGTGCTGAATTGTGGTGCCGTACATCCTTCTAAATAATTTACAGAACTACGTTCCTCCGCAATAATTAAAGTTCGCTCAAATTGACCAGATTCTTCATTATTTATTCTGAAGTATGTAGATAATTCCATTGGACAATCAACGTCTTTTGGAATATAACAAAACGACCCATCACTAAAAACGGCGGAATTTAATGCTGAGAAGTAATTATCTCCAGTTGGAACAACCCTACCGAGGTAACGTTCGACTAATTCGGGGTAGGTCTTTATTGCTTCCGATACAGAGCAAAAAATTACTCCAAATTTTTGCAGCTGCTTTTTAAATGTTGTACCAATTGAGACACTATCAAAAACAGCGTCAACGGCAACATTTGTAAGCATTTTTTGCTCATTTAATGAAACACCTAATTTTTCAAAGGTTTTTAGAAGTTCAGGATCAGCTTCGTCTAAGCTTCCTAGCTTTTTCTTAGTTTTTGGTATTGAGTAATATTGAATATTGTCGTAATCAATCTTGGGTAAATTTAAACACGACCAATCAGGACCTACCATTTTTGTCCAATTAGTGAAAGCTTTTTCCCGAAAATCTAGTAAAAATTTTGGTTCATTCTTTTTCTTACTAATTTTCCTGACAATTTCTAAGTTTAATCCTTTTTCAAATTCTTCGATTTCGATGTCTGTCGTAAATCCATATTTATACGGAGTTGTAACGATAGCATCTAAAATAACGTCTTCTTCATTTACTTGTTTTTCGGCCATTGTTTATAGCTAAAACTTTATATTTAATTTTATAGGTTGCATTAATTTTAAACTATGCTTTTGTATACAATTATACTTGATTCAAATTCTAATAGTTCCCGACGTATTAAACTTGTTTCATTTTTGATTATCCAATACTAGTGATACTTGAAAATACGTCAATTAGGAAAGTTAGAAATATGAAACCTAGTAACGGTGATAAATCAAACCCGATCAGAGGAGGAAGAATACCTCTGAATAATCGTAGGTACGGGTCTGTCATTTTTCCTAAAGAAGAAAAAGGTTGAGCATAAATATTGATGTTTGGAAACCATGTTAAGTATACTCGCAGGGTTAATAAAATGATGTAGAATTTTAAAAAACCTACAAGCCCACCACAAAAAATAAGAATTAAAGTACCCATAATAAATTATGTTAATCTTTTAAATTAATTTAATTAAAGTTTAACTGATATTATCTTATTTGATAAGAATTTAACTAATAGCTAGTGAAGAGACTTGAACTCATAACCGACTGATTACAAATCAGTTGCTCTACCAATTGAGCTACACCAGCTTGCAAGTTGTTATACCTTAACAACGATACATTACTATTATAGCAAACATTTAACTTTTCGAAAAGTCTTTTTCTTAAATAATGGTTAACACTTGCTTTTTTTTTGCTTTTTCTATACCTTTAAAGTGGAATGAAGAAATTTAAGTATCAAATTTTATGGCTAAAAGTAAGGGGGCTCGAATTCGCATCACTTTAGAGCATAGATGTGAACAAGGGGTTTATCGTTACCACACATCAAAAAATCGTCGTAATACGACTGAGCGTCTAGAGTTAAAAAAATATTCGCCTGTGACAAAACGACACGAACTTTTTAAAGAAATTAAATAGAAAATATTATAGGTTCTTATATGGCTGATTACTTAGCAGAACAAGATAGTAAAGAAGTAATTGATTTTGCTTCACTTACTTACAAAGATATAAAAGTTTTGGGAAACTTCCTTAATGATCAAGGAAAAATTCTTCCGCGCCGTGTGACTGGTTTATCTTCAAAGGAACAAAAAAAAATTACAAAGTGTATTAAGACCGCAAGAATAGCCGCATTACTACCATTTGTTGTAGGTAAGGCTTAAAGTAAAAACACATAGTTAGTTAATCTTGTTTTATGCTATAATCTTTTCAAGATTAAACTTAAGATTATCTATATGACACCTTCATTAAGTGCCTTTCTAAGTAGTGTTTTTCTAGCGGTGATTATTGTGGTTATTCCAATTTCCGCTGCTTTAGTATTTGTAAGCTCATCGGATAAAATTATTCGAGGCTAACAAAAAGAATCTAGAAACTCTTGATAAGATTTATTCTTATCAAGAGTTTCTAGATTCTTTTTGTTAGTTTTTAATTAACAACTTTTTTCTTAGAAGTTCATCTCTGCAGCTTGAACTTTCTCAAATTGCTTTTTCTTAAGTACAAGTAAAATTTGCGCTACTGTTACTGTAAAGAAGAATACAATCATTCCCTTAACACGGTTAGGGTTCTGTAAAATAATTTCTGTTTCTGTTTGCCCAAAACCACCTACGTTAGGGTTTAACGTTAGATCTTGGTCTACTTTTACGATATCATTTACTTTTACAATTAAATCCAGTGCAGGTGGGATAAGTTGTGTAGTTTCACTACCATCAGCTTGAGTAATAATTACATTTCTCTTTCCCTTATCTAATGATTCAATTGCAGTAATCTTTCCAGCAGTTTTTGATGTTAATGAGTTGTTGTTACTCTTTTCACCTGTTGGGTATACTTGACCTCTTCCACGGTTACCACCAACGAAAATCGGGTAGTTTAAGAAGTTTACATCTTTGTTTGTTGCCGGGTCAGGAGCTAAAACAGGGAAAGTAATATTTTGGTACTTATCACCAGAAATTGGCCCAACTACTAAGATATTTGTCTTTTCCTTACTGTAAGGTTGAATAAATACACCTTTAGTCTTCGCTTTAAGCTCATCAGAAAGTCTCTCTTTAGGGGCTAACTTGAAACCTTCTGGAAGAATTACAACAGCACCTACGTTAAGAGGTCCTCTTGTACCACCAGCTGTAATCTGCTTATTTGCTTTATCGTAAGGAACACTTACAACAGCTTCAAAAACAGTATCAGGTAGAACTGCTTGTGGAACTTCGATTTCTGTCGGCTTTTGTGCAAGGTGGCAGTTAGCACATACGATTCTTCCTGTTGCTTCACGCGGATTTTGGTAAGCGTTTTGAGCAAATACAGGGTATGCGTATGATACCTTTGGGAATACCATCGTGCCTGCGATGCCTAAGATTAAGAAAAGCGATTTAAATTTTTTGATAGCTTCTATCATAGATATAGAATTTTTATTTTTTTTCGGTACATTAAGATATTATACACTTAATATACAATTAATACCTTCACATTAAGCTATAGAACTTCTTTTTTAAGTAAAATTACAAACCCAGACCCACCTAAATATAACGTCAACAAGGCTGTCGACATTAATATTTGTGTTATCGGATCAGTTGATGGTGTTATGATAGCTGCAAGTATTGTACAGGTTACAACGACGTATTTCCAGTAGGATAGCATTTTTTTTCCTGACACAATACCCAACAAACCTAACACTACTTGTATTGCGGGGACTTGAAATGAGAGACCTGTGGCAAACATTAAGACTGCAATAAAATCGAAGTATTGATCAAATGACCAAAAAGGTTCAACAACTTCTGAACCATATGAGATGAAGAATTTTAGCGCTGCCGGAACAAGAAAGAAGTACGAGAAAAGAAGCCCACAAAAAAATAGGACACCTGAACCTAAACTTACGGGAAGTATAATATCCCTTTCTGTTTTTGTTAGACCGGGAACTAGGTAAAGTAGTAATTGGTAGAGAATAATCGGACTACTAATTAATATGCCAGTAAATAAAGCAATTTTGAACGAAGCAAAGAAATATTCCCCTGGTGCAAACTGTAAAAATTTTACTCCAATTGCAGGTGCTTGGAAAACTTTAACGATATCCCTGACATTAGCAAAACATAATAGCGTTGCTAGAATCAAGTTAATTATACAAAAAACAATTCTTTGGCTAAATTCTTCAATATGCTCAGAAAGGGCCATTTCATCGCCTTCTGCTTCAAGCATATTTATAGTTTGTAGTTGATTAGTTATTGTTGGTAGTCCTTTAATATTCATAAGATTTTAAACATACTCTCGTAATTTTTTACTATAAATTTACTCGTTTTGTTTATCTACAATTATACATTCAGTTGTTAAAACCATACTAGCAATCGATGCGGCATTTTGAAGTGTAGAACGTGTTACCTTGGCTGGGTCAATTATTCCAATATCAAACATATTTCCTAATTTATTTGCCGCTGCATTATAGCCAATTTCAAATTCAGAAGCTTTTACACGTTCAAAAATAACTGCCCCATTCTCACCTGCATTTGACGCGATTTTACGTACTGGAGCACTTAGAGCTTTTTCTACAATTAAAGCACCAATAAGTTCATCCTCGGCTAAATTATCTTTTGCCCATTCTAAAAGTTCATCAGAAATATGAGCTAAAGTTGTACCTCCACCAGGGACAATCCCTTCTTCTACAGCTGCTTTAGTTGCGTTTACTGCGTCCTCTAACCTTAATTTTCTATCTTTCATTTCTGTTTCAGTAGCTGCCCCAACTTTTATTAGCGCAACTCCTCCACTTAATTTTGCTAAACGTTCTTGAATTTTTTCCTTCTCGTAAGCCGAATCTAAAGTCTCAAGTTGACGTCTTAATTGTTCACAACGTGCTAAAACTTCTCGTTTATTTGCATCGGAAATAATGGTTGTTGAATCCTTTCCAATTATAACTCGACGCGCTACGCCTAAGTACTCTAACTCGACATTCTCTAGGGATAAGCCGGCGTCAGAACTTATTACTTGCCCACCGGTTAAAACGGCTAAATCTGCTAGTAATGCTTTACGGCGATCACCGAAGCCAGGAGCTCTTACAGCTACAACATTTAAAATTCCTCGAATTTTATTAATAATTAGTGTCGCAAGAGCCTCCTTTTCTACGTTATCACTGATAATGACTAACGGTTGGTTTGTCTTTGAAACTAACTCTAGAGTTGGTAACAAATCTTGCTTTACTAATGTAATTTTTTTATCAGTTAAAAGTATGTAAGCATTATCTAAGCTTACTTCCATTCGTTCCTGATTTGTTACAAAATACCCTGAGATGTATCCACGATCAAACCCCATCCCTTCAGTAATTTCTAGCTCGTTTACGGTTGATTTACCTTCCTCTAGTGAAATCAGGCCTTCTCGCCCAACTTTGTCAATAGCACTAGCAATAAGTTTTCCAACTTCGTCATCATTACCCGCTGATATTGTCGCAACTTTCGTAATATCAGATAAATTTTCAATCGGGCGAGCATAATCAACAATTTTTCGTACTACGAATTGGGTAGCTTTTTCGATACCGCGTTTTAATACTATTGGGTTTGCGCCAGCAGCGACATTACGCATACCTTGTTTAATAATTGCATATGCGAGTACAGTTGCTGTTGTAGTACCATCACCAGCAACATCGTTTGTTTTTGAGGCCGCCTGACGTATTAAACAAACACCTGTATTTTCAAGATTATTGGTTAAGTTAATTTCCTTAGCAATTGTCACACCATCGTTAACGATTTGTGGTGTACCAAATTTCTTTCCAAGAACAACGTTTCTCCCCTTCGGTCCTAACGTAATAGAAACTGCTTCAGCGAGTGTGTCCATACCTGTTTCTAGCGCTTTTCGGGCTGCTTCTTGATAAAGTATTGTCTTAGGTGCCATAATCAGAGATTTTTAACTTTTATTTACTATAGATGACTCTTTAAATACTGGATAATTTACTGCGTTAAGTATACTTTTTTTTACTATGGCTCAGGCTGGACTTGAACCTGCGACCTTGGGCTTATGAGTCCCCTGCTCTAACCAACTGAGCTACTGAGCCTATGATTACAAATATAATATTAACAAAATGCTTTTTTTTTTGCAAATCAGTTAAAAATATCCTACTTTTAGATAATATGTAAACATATTACTATTAAAACTAACAGACGTATCTGTTTAGTTAAATTATTTCCTTGAGTTAGGGGATAATTCTATCGGGCCGTTTTCAATTTTAGTATTAACTCTATCACAAATTCTTGTAAGCCCTAAGCTTAATGGTTTCGTAAGAAGTATAAAGTCTTAAAGAAATCTATTTAAACAAAGAAATTACGGGTTTCAAAGTTACTAAGTTCTTACACTTCGTATAAAAAACAAAACTTATTAAAAGTAATATTGGCGAAAATAATTTAAATTTCTTAAATATTTAGATAGTCAAATATCAACTCTTTTTGTAAACTAGAAGGAAGCAGAGGGTCACTAACTCAATGGTAGAGTACTCGGCTTTTAACCGAATAGTTCTGGGTTCGAGTCCCAGGTGACCCAATTATAAGCTGGTATTAATCCTCTTTTACGTAAATAAATTTATTTAAAACCCATACCTCCACAATACTTTAAGTTCTTAAAAACAATTGGTTTAACCCTAATTTAATAATTCTGCACTAACATAAGAAGTTTTTAGGAAACCTGGCGTAATTATACAAACAATATTTCGCCTTATGTTAAAATCAATATTTGTAACACTTTTTAGTATTATCCATTCAGAAACCTCTAATAAGTCAATATTATATTCTTAAGAAAGTTCTTCACCTATGCTGGAAACCCTTTTTCAAAACTCCTCACAGCAAGTTTTAACAAAATACAACCCACAAATTCGTGAAATCAATGAAATAGGTAAAAGATTAAAAAAATTTACTGATCTTGAGCTTCAAGAAACGGCTACTGAATTAAAGACAAAGTTGCAATCCGGCACATCCAAAGAACTAGTAATTAATGAAGCATTTGCATTAGTGCGCGAAGCGAGTGATCGTATTCTTGGTCTTAGACACTTTGATGTTCAATTAGTTGGTGGGTTAGCTCTTACAGAAGGAAAAATTGCCGAAATGAAAACTGGGGAGGGAAAAACACTTGTAGCTTTACTCCCAACCTTTTTTTATGCCTTATACGGTAAAGGCACACATGTAATTACAGTAAATGATTATTTAGCGAAACGTGATTCCGAGTACGTTGGTAAAGTACATGAATTTTTAGGCCTTAGCGTTGGTTTGATCCAAGAAGACATGACGCAGGAGGAAAGAAAAGAAAATTATAATTGTGATGTTGTTTATGTAACAAATAATGAACTTGGTTTCGATTATTTACGTGACAACATGGCTTTTCAGGCCGACGAACTTGTTCAACGACCATTCTTTTATTGTTTAATAGATGAGGTAGACTCGGTATTAATTGACGAAGCCCGGACCCCATTAATAATTTCGGGTGCGAACGAGGCACCAACGGAAAAGTATATTCAAACTGCAAAACTTGCACGTATTTTAAAACCTGATATTCATTACAAAGTTGATGAAAAAGCTCAAGCGGTTACTTTAAACTCCGCAGGAGTTTCGTTATGTGAACAAGCATTAGGTATTTCTGATCTTTATAATCCTGCTGACCCCTGGATGTCATACATTTTAAACTCAGTAAAAGGAAAAGAATTATTCCAAAAAGATAAAAATTATATTATTGATGAGAATAATGAGGTTGTTATCGTTGATGAGTTTACAGGTAGAACAATGCAGGGTCGACGTTGGAGTGATGGGTTGCACCAAGCAGTAGAAGCTAAAGAAGGAGTGCCGATTAAAGATGAAAGTCAAACATTAGCCTCTATTACTTATCAAAATTTATTCCTTTTATACGAGACATTGTCTGGTATGACAGGTACTGCTAAAACGGAAGAAGGGGAATTTGAAAAAATTTACAATTTAAATGTTGTACAAATCCCAACAAATAAGCCTGTTGCCCGGAAAGATCTTTCAGATTTAATTTATAAAAACCAGTATCAAAAATGGCGTGCAATTGCCGAAGAGTGTGTTGAAATGCATAATATTGGAAGGCCCGTTTTAGTAGGTACTACTACTATTGAGAAGTCAGAATTATTAGCCGCATTACTTAGTGAGTATGGTATCCCATATCAATTGTTAAATGCGAAACCAGAAAATGTTGAATCAGAATCAATAATTGTCGCACAAGCTGGGTGTGAAAAAGCAGTCACGATTGCTACAAATATGGCTGGGCGTGGTACAGATATTGTACTAGGGGGGAACCCAAAGTTATTAAAAGAAACACGTGTGGCTGGGAATAACGAAAGCTCTTTTATCAAAAATTTAGGAGGTTTACACGTAATTGGTACAGAAAGACACGAATCTCGTAGAATTGATAATCAACTCCGCGGTAGGTCTGGTCGTCAAGGTGATCCAGGTTCTTCTCGGTTTTTCCTTAGTTTAGAGGATAAACTATTGCGGATTTTTGGTGGTGATCAAATTTTAGGGATGATGCAAAATATTGGTTTTCAAGATGATACACCAATTGAGTCTTCATTACTAAATAAAAGTTTAGAGTCGGCTCAAAAAAAGGTTGAAGCGTACTATTTTGACACACGAAAACAACTTTTTGAGTATGACCAAGCTTTAAATACACAACGTAAATGTGTTTACGCAGAACGAAAACGGATCCTTGAACAAGAGAATTTACGAGATTGGGTACTTGATTATGCCGATCGAAGTTTATACGATCTTTCTATTTGTCTCGGGCAAGAAAATAAGAATCAGTTACCTGATGGATTAAAAACAAAACTTCAAAGTTTATTAGGGTTACCATTTAGTCTTAACTCCGATCAAGATTCTTTAGATAAATCTAACTTCCCAATCTCATTAGATTTCTTACAGCAGCAAGTTCAAATTACATATGATTTAAAGGAACTTGAGATGGAGTCTATTGAAAAGGGATTATTACGTGAATTGGAAAAGTCTTTTATTTTACAGCATATTGATTATTCTTGGAAAGAACATCTACAGAAAATTGCCTTCTTACGTGATTCAATACGTTGGCGAGCATATGGTCAAAAAAATCCATTGACTGAATACCAAAAAGAAGCTTTTAACTACTATACAATGATGCTTGCTGAAATAAGACATCGCGTTGTTTATTTTGTTTTCAGTTCGAAAATAATTCTTCAATAATAGCTAAAAAAAGGGCAAGGTTTTTCTAAAAAAGAAAAACCTTGCCCTTTTTTTATTCTAAACAATAAGTAATTAAAATTTAGAGAAAAGTAAAATTCGAGTTTACTTAAATTTTCTTAGTAATAAACGAATTGAACCATCTTGTTGGTTTTCTGCTTCCACATATTGGAAGCTTTGCTCTTCACTTACTTTTGTAATTAGGTTAAATGCGTAACGTTGGTTAACCTGGTTTAAGAATTTGTTTACTGAATATTTTTGATCCCAAAACATAAGATCAGTAACTAACTCATATTCTTTCCCATTCCATTTAAAACCGATATCGTGATTATTGTTCTGACGGATAACGATCTCAGCAAATTCTTCCTGGTTTTTATAACCTCGAACTTTATTAACTTCCGTTTCACACTTGATATTAAGATCCGAAAGACTTTTCTCAATTGTTGCTCTATCGTAAAGTTTTGTCTTAATACTAGTAAAATGAGACATTGCGTATAATTCGTTAATTTTTGTTGCTGCTTGTTATAAGTAAATAAATACTCCTAGCCAAATTATAACATATATATTCTAAAATGGTTTTTGGACCAATTAAGGGTTAAAAAAACGTGTAATTATTACAAATAAGCAATAATTAGAATTGCAAAATTTGTAATAATTACAAGTTTTCTTTTTTTCACATATGAAATAAACGACGGCAATTAAACTTTTTTAATCAACCTATGGGATGTTATTTCGGATTATAGACCGAATTGGTTACCACGACGGTATTGTAGGTAAGCAGCAACAAAAAGACCTAAGATTGTACAAGGCACTAAACCTAACACGATACCAGAAAGTAATACTTCAACCATAATTTTTTAAATTCTTATTTTAAATATATTTTAATCCATTTAATGCAAATGAACCGGAGCAAAGTCTTTTTTTATGCTAATTCCGCAAAAAGACTACTATCTGTAATGTCACCAGCTTCAATTGTTACTAGGTCTGACTTTGTTAAAACTCTATCACCAGAGTTAAACATTCGATTAGCATGTCTCATACGTGCTGTATCAATCGCATTACTGATCGTTCTTGCGTTTGCAAATAAAGGCATCTGGCTTCGCATGCTAATGTATTCTAATAAAGCAGCTTCCGCTTCGTCAGTCATCTTATACTGTTGCTCTTGAAGAATCATTCGTCCAATATGGATTAGTTCCTCTGGTGTATAATCTGGAAAATCGATATGGTTTGCTACACGAGAAGATAAACCTGGGTTTGACTCATAGAATGTGTCCATACGATCTTTATAGCCGGCAAGGATAACAACAAGGTCATCACGTTGGTTTTCCATAACTTGAAGTAAGATCTCAATTGCTTCGGAACCGTAGTCTCTTTCATTATCCGGTTTATAAAGGTAGTAAGCTTCATCTATAAATAATACTCCACCCATTGCCTGCTTTAATACTTCTTTAGTTTTAGGGGCAGTGTGACCGATATATTGCCCAACTAAATCATCTCGTGTAACGGTAATTAAATGCCCTTTACGAATATAACCAAGTTTATAAAGAATGTCAGCCATTCGAGTTGCGACTTCCGTTTTACCTGTCCCAGGGCTACCTGTAAATGACATGTGTAGTCCAACAGCAGATGAGTTTAGGCCTAAACCTAAATTTTTTCTAAGTCGCTGAACTAATAAAAGAGCAGCAATTTCTTTAATACGGGCTTTTACAGGAGTAAGGCCAACTAGATCTTTATCTAATTGGTCAATGATGTCTTGTATATTTGTTTTATTATACTCTTCTTGTAAATTTACAACCATCTAAAACTTCAATGCTAAAATTTTTCAAAATTATTAATGCTATTTATTATTATATAATACAATTCTTTTATTTAACGACTTTTTGTACAATTCTTGTGAGAGTTTAATTAACTATTGAATTGTATTTTTTTTTAGTTAATTTTACTTATAAATAAGGTATTTTACAATATTTACACTTTGCAAATTTTTGTTTAAAAAGTACAATTAAGTATAGTTAAGGCTTTAGTAAGGCGATATGGCCAAGTGGTAAAGGCAGTGGATTGCAAATCCTCTATCCCCAGTTCGAATCTGGGTGTCGCCTTAATTAATTAGCTATGGGGGGTATGGTGGAATGGTAGACACAACAGACTTAAAATCTGTTGACTTAATCGGTCGTGAGGGTTCAAGTCCCTCTACCCCCACTTTGAAAAACTATACATTCGAATTTAATACTAACTTTTTTAGCAAATTTAGTTATAATTTATATACAAGAGTTTCATTTTAAAAACTAACAGATTTTATACTATGTCACACAGCGTAAGAGTTTATGATACTTGTATTGGATGTACTCAGTGTGTTCGTGCCTGTCCTTGTGACGTTTTAGAAATGGTGCCTTGGGACGGCTGTAAAGCCGGACAAATTGCATCAGCCCCTCGAGCAGAGGATTGTATTGGTTGTAAGCGTTGTGAGACTGCTTGTCCAACTGATTTCCTAAGTGTACGCGTATATCTTGGGAGCGAGACAACACGTAGCTTAGGTTTAACTTACTAAAACATTTATTTACTTACAAGTTATTTAGCAATATGATTAACTGGAATGTAATTGCCCAGCTTACTTCGCTAGCCTTAATTCTTCTTTCAGGACCAGCGATTATTTTTCTTCTATACTTCAAGCGTGGTAACCTATAAATTATACTAACCACGGCTATAGGCCAAATAAAAAAAGAAGTCTTCATTTGAAGGCTTCTTTTTTTTTACTGCGGACGGAGAGACTCGAACTCTCATGAGGGGTACTCGCTAGAACCTAAATCTAGTGCGTCTACCAATTTCGCCAAGTCCGCTATACTTATATATTTATAATACTAGATAATATCTAAAATTACAAATAAAGTAAAGTGTTAATATTACAAATATTTTTTGTTATACTAACACTTTACTTTTTGTACTTTTAAGTAGTTACCCAATCTACATCAACATTTTCTAAAATGATTGAAGAGTTGTAGATTTGTAGAATAATAACTAAAAATACTAAGAATAGGGCCATAAAAACTCCCATTACCGGTGTAGTTCCCCAGCCTGGTGCAACTTTTCCGTATTCAGAGTTAAGCGGTCTTAAAATCTCACCTAATCTTGTTCTTAATGCCATAATTTTAAGTTAAAAAGAATTTAATAGTACAAATATATAATCTGGTCCATAATATATATTATAGGCAGATTTTTGTTTTTTTTTCAATTTATAGAACAGCTAATTTATATGGAAACCGCAACTATTTTAAGTATTTTTATTTCTGGTCTTCTTCTAGGAATTACTGGTTATTCAGTTTACACGGCTTTTGGCCCTGTATCTAAAGAACTTAGAGATCCATTTGAAGAACACGAGGAGTAATAAAAACCGATCAGAAAAATCATTCGTTTGAAAAACGAATGATTTTCTTAATTTATATAAAAGCGTTCTTACTTTTTAACAATTCTAGGCGGATCTCTAAAAAAGATTGCAAAGAAAATTACAACTAGAGTCCCGATTAGCAGAAAAGTGTATACTAGTGCTTCCATTTTTTAAGTTAAATAAACTAATAAATAAATTTAGATTTTTTGTTATACGATACCTTGCTTCTTAGTAGTCTTATCACCAAGCTTTTGGAAAGCACCGAACTCAACTTGCTCAAGTACCTCTGTACCAATACCGGCGAATACATCTCTGAATAGAGTACGACCACCATGCCATAAGTGACCAAGGAAGAATAGTAGCGCAAAGTTAGCGTGTCCAAATGTATACCAACCACGTGGGCTACTTCTGAATACACCGTCAGATTCTAGAGTTGTTCTATCAAATTCAAAAACTTCTCCTAGTTGTGCTTTTCTTGCGTATTTCTTAACTGTAGGTGCATCTGTAAATACTTGACCGTTAAGCTTACCACCGTAGAAGTTACAACTTACACCAACTTGCTCAATACTATACTTTGATTCCGCACGTCTGAATGGGATATCAGCTCGAACAATACCATCTTTATCTACTAGAATAACAGGGAATGTTTCGAAGAATGCTGGCATTCTTCTTACTGTTAGTTCTCGACCTTCCTTATCTTGGAAAACAGGGTGACCAAGCCATGCTTCAGCAATACCATCACCTTTGTTCATAGGACCTGCACGGAATAGACCACCCTTTGCAGGGTTGTTACCGATGTAGTCGTAGAATGCTAGTTTATCCGGAATTCTTGACCATGCTTGACTTAGCGAAAGTCCTTCGTTAAGTGAAGTCTCAACACGTCTTTCAATTTCCTGTTGGAAGTATCCACTATCCCACTGGTAACGAGTAGGACCGAAAAGTTCGATTGGTGTTGCTGCAGCACCATACCACATTGTACCTGAAGTTACGAAAGCTGCAAAGAAAACTGCTGCGATACTACTTGAAAGTACTGTTTCAATGTTACCCATTCTAAGGGCTCGGTACAGTCTCTGAGGTGGACGGATAGTTAAGTGGAAAACACCCGCTAGAATACCTAGAATACCTGCAGCAATGTGGTGAGAAGCAATACCACCCGGGTTAAACGGGTTAAATCCTTCTGCACCCCATGCTGGAGCTACTGCCTGTACACGACCTGTGATTCCGTAAGCATCAGATACCCAAATACCAGGACCAAATGTACCTGTTACGTGGAATGCACCGAAACCAAAACAAAGTAAAGCAGAAAGGAATAAGTGAATACCAAAGATCTTCGGAAGATCTAGAGCAGGCTCACCTGTACGTGGATCTCTAAATAATTCTAGATCCCAGTATACCCAGTGCCAAATGGCTGCTAGGAAACACATTCCAGAAAGTACAATATGTGTTAGTGCTACACCTTCAAAACTCCAGATACCAGGGTTTGATACGGATTCTCCAGTGATACTCCATCCACCCCATGAGTCTGTTACTCCAAGACGTGCCATAAAAGGCATTACGAACATACCTTGTCGCCACATTGGGTTTAGAACTGGATCTGATGGGTCAAAAACTGCTAACTCATATAAAGCCATTGAACCTGCCCAACCTGCAACAAGTGATGTGTGCATTAGGTGAACAGCAATTAATCGACCTGGGTCGTTAAGAACTACTGTATGTACACGATACCATGGTAGTGCCATTTTAGTTTTTCCTCCTGTAAAAATTTTTTGACTTTCTTACGCTCTTACATTGTAAAAGTAAAATAACTTTATAAACTTTTAATACAAGGCTCTTTAAAAAGATTATAATATGAAACACGCAAAAATTTGCATAACTTTGTTGTGTTTTACACTCAGTAAATTCAATTGACTAGCCAAACGTGTAATCTTATGATAAATTTATAATCATGTAAGCGGGTGTAGCTCAGGGGTAGAGCGCAACCTTGCCAAGGTTGATGTCGCGCGTTCGAATCGCGTCACCCGCTTTTTTAAAAAGTTTATTTAAGTTCAATTATTTTTTTAAACCGCAATAGCTACTTTTTTGCTTAAACAGATCGTAAATTGTGGTACTCTTACCCGCTATTTACCTTGTTCTTAAATGCTTTTATCTAATACTGGTTCTCGTTACTGTATCTCCTTCTCTATCTACCATAGATATTTTTAATTTTATTTCTTAAAATCTCTGTACGTATACCCGAACAAACAACACCAAGGTGAAAGATTTGCTTAGCTTTAAGCTGTAAAGGAAGTATGTGTAAAGTTCCGAATAAAATTAACCTTTTTTTCGACCTTTTTAAAAATAAACAAGAACTAGTAATATCCATTTTATTGTAAGGTGGTTCGATTATTGGGGCGTTTATCTCGTAGTCACGGATTATTAATTCGCGAGAATTTTCAAATATATATATACGGCCTGGAAATTTGGGTTCAAATAACCGACTAGCTGCGCAACTCATAATCAACCTCCGTAATTTATATAAATTACAATTTAATTCTTTTTAGGGTTTTAGGGGTATTCTCTAGATTTATTCATAATTATTGTCTGTTGGTGCAGAAGAGATTTAATCTAAACCCAAGTTGGTGCTTATTGTATAAGAAATTTTT
>Ga0209092_10002093_pt1 | contig 18678 bp, 14 predicted proteins | sample FraStrMetagenome_FD_187446 | JGI IMG/M metagenome (GOLD analysis project Ga0209092, IMG submission 187446) | Marine eukaryotic phytoplankton communities from Arctic Ocean - Fram Strait ARC3M Metagenome (SPAdes) (version 2) | ecosystem: Environmental > Aquatic > Marine > Oceanic | place: Fram...
AATATATACTTTTCCTTTGTTACTAAAGTATGGAGGATGAAAAAAATTGATTGTGTATTTCTTGCCATTTGAGAGTAAAATGAGCTCTTCTTCTCGTTTTGGAATTAATTTTCATGTATCTGTGAATGTTTCATTGACTGCTGCTGCTGACAAACTTGGAGGACAAAAACGGCACAAAGAACCTGCTCCTGAAAATGGTTATTTTTGATGCTTTGAAGTTAATTTCGAGCGTAGAACATATGGCATAATCCAGTAAGAATTTCGCCACATCTAGAGCTAGAATAAATGAACCCTTTGACACATTAAATTCGAAACCCATCATGATACAATGTCAATGTCCAAATTTCTCCACCATCATCGCCGTAGAGTGGTGATCACAGGAATAGGCGCAATAACACCACTTGGAAACAATTTAGAATCTTCCTGGAATAATTTATTTTCTGACAATTGGGAAGAGTACAAGAATGTAGGAATCACTACATTGGAGCAATCCATTCGAGAACAAAATTTGCCGTTTAAGATAATGGAAGAAGAATTAGAACTTATATCAAAATTACCCTGTCATGTAGCAGCACCTGTCCGAAATATTGATTATGATCCAAGAACTGCTCGATTTGTTCAATTTGCATTACATGCAGGTAAAGAAGCTGCCAAACATGCAAAAATATATGAATGGCTAGAACTAAACGAAATTGATGATGATTCGAATGCAACTCCCACACAAGCTATTCAACAACGGAGAGAACGATCAGGGACATCATTGGGGATAGGTCTATCCTCACTTCGTGATATAGTGTCAACATCGAAAGGCCCAATACATCGAATATCTCCATACTTTGTCCCAAAAATACTGCCCAACTCGGCACCATCTCGATTATCCATTGATTTATCTTTACAGGGACCCAATCATGCCATAACAACAGCTTGTGCTGCTAGCTCTCATGCCATCATAGATGCAATCCGATGCATTCAAATGGGTGATGCAGATATTATGTTCACCGGTGGATCTGAATCTTGTATAGACCCTTTCAGCATTTCTGGATTTTGTCGATTACGAGCTTTATCCACGAGTGCTACAAAGATGGTGAAAGATACTCCTTTTCATGATTTCACATTTGAAAAGTGGAAAAGCATTCAGCAATCATCACGACCATTTGATTCGAATCGGGATGGATTCGTTATGGGAGAAGGTGGAGCAATTCTAGTATTAGAAGAATTAGAACATGCATTATATCGTCAGAAGCATTCTCCGGATTTGAATATAAATATTTTAGGTGAAATCGTTGGGTATGGTACTACTGGAGATGCCTTTCATGTGACGTCTCCGGAGGTGAATGGACGTGGAGCTGAACGGGCAATGAATATGGCTTTGGAACGAGCTGCAATTTCATGTGTTCCACACAATGATCTTTCAGGTATAGATTGGGAACGCCATTTGAATCATATTAAAAATAAAGTGCAATATATTAATGCTCATGCAACATCCACACCTATTGGAGATGATATTGAGGCTCGAGTGATTGATAAAACTTTTTTCACAGAGAATGATTGCACTAATAGAGTTGATGATTTATATGTTAGTAGTACAAAAGGAGCTACAGGGCATTTACTTGGTGCTGCCGGGGCTATTGAAGCTGCATATACCATTATGACTCTCTCTCAACATAAGATCCCACAGACACAAAATTTGAACAAAAGTGATGATGATGAAGATGGCTTAGGAAATGTTCATTTTCAACACGTTACACAAGATCGAGGGACTTTAGAACAAAAAGTAGATTTGGCAATGAGCAATAGTTTGGGGTTTGGTGGAACAAACGCTTCTCTTGTTTTCGCTAGTTATGACGAAGAAATAGATAAATAATAAAATGTTCTACCAAATCAGTAAGAATTCAATTTCTTGGGTCTTTTTTTCATCATTCTACGTATTCTTCTTTTCATCTTATCCTTTCCAAAGCGAGTGCTTTTACGATCAAGACTGTGGAATAACATTGCTCACCAAACACTGAGACTAGGATACGATGATTTCCCTAAAAGATAATCTTTTTTTACAAACATTGTCGACTGTACAATATTTTAAACTTCTTTATTTATATCTTTACACAAAAACGAAAAACTATGAACTTCCTGCAACTATTTAATCACTAAGTAACAATAGTCTAACACTATAATGCACTATTCCATTCAGATCAATGCAATCAACATTTTACGAAAAAGGATAATCTCCGTATCTGTATAAAAGATTGAAATGCTTAAAGACCAAGCTTAGTACGACGCCAGTGACGACGCTTGGCGTTGTATTTAACAGTGTTGTCGGTACGAAGACGGATCCACTGGGGAAGAGGACGATTTTGTCTCATCTTCTTGGCAAGTGTGCGTTTGGTACGGAAGGTTTTTTGGGATGGCTGTTTCATATAGTGTAGTGTAGTGCAGTGCAGTGTATGTGAAGGTATTCCGTCAAGTTTCAGAGAACAATTATCAAAGAATCATAATGGGGAAGAGAAGAGAAGAACAACGTCATATGTTAGATGGAATGTTAATCAAGAATCACACATTTGTTAATAGCAATTGTTCAATAAATGCAACCGTCTCGTGTGAAAAGAATATCATGAAGCTGCGGTCGAGTGTTGCCATTGGGACGCCCTAATACTTCTGCATTGGACATTTCGAGCAATGCGAAGACACTGTTCTTAGTTTCAGAAGGATATGATCTCTCTTCTTGAAAGCAATAGTCAAGCAAGAAAGGACGAAGGAACCAGAAACGCCGTTGGTAACGCACCATCTTGATCAAGAAGATTCACTTGGATTGACTGCAATACGTAAAAGCTCACGTTTGATGAGGGGTAGAGGTTGCGTTTTCCTTGCTTCGTTAAAATCCCATATCATTTGTCGTAGGTTTTATTCAGAAATCCTCGATTCAGGCAGAGTGCTGGTAGTTATTAATTCTTATGTTACCACTTTTTACTTACTACCACTTACTTTGTTTGTTGCAATAATACTTGATTTTTTCACAACTACGTCATTAACTAAATAATTGAAAAATATTCATAAACGATTCAAAAAGTGTTACTTTCAGCAGTCATCCTAATCTACAAAATTCCACCCTGGGCTGCTGTCAAAGCATCAATAATTTCTTTATTTTTGTACTTTGCTCACAAAATTCAAATTTATAGCAGTGAAAAACGTTTTTTACTTTTTCTACATCCCCTTAAGGACAAAGCTCAATAAATCATTATGGTCTCGAAAATTAAGTGCTATAGTATCTCTCCTTTACAATGTTTTTAAGTGTAAAGCATTTGTAATCCATTCCTAAAATGACTCGAAATAGATAAAAAAGGGTACACTGCATAATTTAATTTCTTCTTTACATTACATTTTTTATTAAAGGTGCTTCATTTGGCTCCAAAAAGCGTGTAACTTAGACCACTCCCATACGAAGTAGATATTTGACGTACAGCAGTCACAATCTATGTTCGAAATCAATCTACAGCATTTTCTTCTTGACTAATGGGAATTACATGAGGAATATCTTCAGAGTGGGTATTATTGTCCAAGGAAGTATTAAATTCAGTAATATCTTGGGACGATTCATCAATATTCTCATTTATACTGGTGTGGGTATCTTCTTGATTGAGTCCAGAACGGTTTCTTCCACACCCTATTTGCGAAATGTAATTCTGATCCGAACTACTTTTTTCTCTCGACATTGATCCAATGGGAGGCATTTCAAGTTGAATTGTACCATTTCCTGTTATATCAGAACTTTCAACAGTTAAAAAAGCATTATGATGCGAGACGGCTGAAATACCAGTAAGTGAATTATTGGAAACGTTGCATTCTCGAAGAACTGCTGTTCCTTGTTCCAAATAAACTCCAGAGTGTCCTCTAGAAACACCGTGTCTCCTTTGCTTGTCGCCGTGACCATTACAAATCACATCAGTTTGTTCTACGTAGGCTGAGCTACCCGGACCACCGACATATACTCCAGTTGCTGCGCAGTTGCTTACAAAGCATCTTTTTGAAACTAGATTGCCGCCATCGATTGAAACCATTCCACGTCCGCTCAACGACGACATAGCCACTTCACTCAAAATAGCTGTTGGTCGCAAAGAGGAAGATATTGTGCGAATTGGATGACCATTGCAATCAAGTGGTGGTTGGATTTGAAGAGCTGTATTCCCGTTCCAGATATCTGTGCCTCCACAATTGTGTAACAAATTTATCCTGCTCATATAAAGTTTTCCTCGAGTGACCCTAATGACTGGAATATTTCGTCGATCAGTGTTCATAACAAGAGTTGCATGAGATGGTTGACATACTGAAGGTATCAAACCAGAGAAATCTAAAAGATCATGATTTTCCAGCTGCTGCGATACTTGAGTTTGAATTACTGAATTTGATCTACAAAATCTACGAAGGAATTTTGCTGAATTATTTTTTCGGGCCTTTCTTACACTGTTGTTCGAAGAGTGGTCTCGCGCAAAAAATGTACAATCGTTGGATGATGGTCTTTTGTTATTTTCATTGTCATCCAAATTATGCTTTTTGATTGTTTCGATCGTAATTGTTGAGCTGTTCATCGAATTGATGACTATGGGGTCTGAGAGCACATAAATTCCAGGGTTCATTAAGATGCGAAAGCTTGATTCCATAACCTTAAATTTTCGATCATCTTCAGAAGATTTAATTAACCTTGGATTATTAATAGAATTCATCAATGATTCAATACTACTATAGTCATTTGGAATGCTTGGATTCGAACAGTAGTAATTGAACCATGACTTTGGTATAGTGTCTCCTGTAGACCACTGTAAAATTGAAAATTCAAAGTATTGATTAACTCATTGCTAAGGACTTTCGATGACATGTAAAACATTAATATATCACAATCTACCTACCTTGTATGCTTGTTCGCACAAAACTTTCCAAACTGATTCTTCTAAAACTTTTTTTCTCCATAGTTTGGAAGTCAATGATAGTGATCTGGCTGTTTGAGGACCTGCGAAAGATAATATTTCTGGGAAAAGGTCCTTCGGAAGGATCTCATGTTGGATTAATTCTAGAAAATTTAGTTTTGATATTTGAACTTTAGTGCTTCTTTCAACCTGTGCTGGATTTTCTCTTGGTATGTTTACTTCTTGTCTTTGATCTTCTTTTGTGTCACAATGATGCTTTTGCACCAATTTGTTTCGATTTGATAATTTGTTCCACATGGTTGTATTATTTTTCGTCCGTGGGAGAAAAGTCGTGCAATGCATTAAGAAGTTTATTTTCTTCCAAACGTTATTGTTTTGTAATTTTCTTTTTGAACTTTTGTCAAACACTTCTTTTGACCCTGAAGATACTTGTATCAAACTAGATTCATTTACGTGAACAATTGAATTCGATGAATGATCGCTTCCACTCGAATTATTGAATTGAGGAATATTTTTTCGCATATTTTTTCAAGAACGTCTTCAGATGCTGTGAACTTCACACAAAATCTATGTAATGATCACAGTAATCTATAAAATGTGTGATAAAACTGGGAAAGGTGCATTCTTGGCTTCTTTTATGGTCGTTCGTGCATGCTAAATCTATTTCGTTTATGTACATTGCACGACCCGTTAAGATTTCCTTTTTGAAATTTGGCTGTACGGTGCGAACATATGATAGGACAAATCCTACAATTTGATCGTAGAAATAGTGCATCGCGCGTTTGAATAATCATCTTTAAGTCTAAACTATTATTTTTGCGCTCACACTTTCTCTCTACGTAGAGCGTCTGGCGGAGCTTTTTGATGTAAAATGGCGATGCATTTTTTAGGAAAGAGTCGTTCGAATAAACTCAATTCAATCTTAAAATTTCCTCATACTGAAATTGCAGATGAGCTTTTCCAGCTTATCTCCTCACCCATGCAATGTTCTAAATTTATTTTCGTAACAGTTCTATCTTTCAACAATGTAAATCAATCACGCATAGAGTGTTGTTCTTTCAAGCTTTATTTTTTATTGATCTTACAATGATACGCTGCAGAAAAATAATTAAAATACCTAATAGAGATTTCCAAAGTTACACACAAAAGCACTTATTAAAAATGATTATAATTGAGTTTTTTCGATGGATTATGAAAGTTTTTGTTGCAATAGAAAACCCCCACATAGTCAGAACGACCATATCGTGGAACACGTATCTGCGTAGGCAAAAATATTGTACAGAGAAATAGAATTATGAAAAAATGAGAGGATACGAGATTGTAACCCAACCCCCCAAAATCTTCCGATCAAACCAACATTTGCACAAGGAACACATCAGAGAAAAGGTAAAGTAGAGCTTTTATCTCGAACTTCAACGCTTTCTCTTTCTAGTATTCTTGCTGAAAATATCATGTAAGGAACTTCCAGTTACTATTATAAAGATGCATGATCAAAATCACAGGCTTTTTCCAACTATTTCTCATTCTATTGTTTTTTATGTGAATTGAAGACACACTAAGTTTCAAAATGAACTTTACCGCGAATAAATTCTTTTTGTTGTCGCTTAGTATTCTTTTGAATAGTAGTAGCTCATTTCAAGAAAGTCCAAAGTTTCCAAATCGTTCAAAAAGTATCCTAATACAACCAGCCAGAAATTCGCTTACAAGGTTATTCTCTGTGAGCGGAAAAGATGCCGATCCTCAGATTAAAGAAACTTCAGTAGAAGAACTACAAGAACTAACCAAGGAGTCATTCTTTTGCTTAAGAACTCCCGAGCCAAATCCTACCTCTACATGTACAGTTGAATGCAAAAGAAAGGACGGAAAACCTCTTGGATACGATGCTTCAAAATCCTCAAATTTGATTGAAGATTATGTCAGAAGAGCTTTTGTGTTTGTAAAAGAGCCAACACCTCATGGCATTTCCCACGGTAAGAGATTTTGAATAAATTAAGTTATTTCAGAGAAACTTAATCATACCTTTAATAATTTCTTTATTGTGCCATTTTCACGATGGACTTCGTATATTTCAGGACCTATCTCAATCCATGTAAGAGAAATTCCTTTTTCTTATGGCAAATTAGGAGGACAAATCTGGTACGCTGCAGTAGCATTTGGTCAATATGTTGCCTTACACGCATCCCTTTTTAAAGGAAAGAAAATTTTGGAATTAGGAGCTGGATTGGGTTTACCTGGATTAGTAGCATCTAAGTGTGGTGGGCATGTTACTTTGAGTGAATTTGGTATGCCTAGAATAAAGTGAATGTGTATAATAAACTTTTGAAATATTTGGTCATATTTGAAGACTAACAACTATTTTGATTGCTCTCATGGCATCTGCAAGGATATAATGGAGAAGTTGATGGCGAGGTTATAGAAATGGCTGGGGAAAAACGGTTAATACCATCTGCTCTTCTTGACAACCTGAGATATAATGTATTGCTGAACAAAGACAGCAATGGAAACGACGAAACACCTGTAAAGGTCCGGCATCTAGATTGGTATGACTACGTTGACTATGACGAAAAACAAATTGATGAGGAAGAGAGTTACGATCTGATTATTGGATCTGACCTTATCAATTGGGAAGATGATATAGGTCAGTAATCGAAAAAATGAAATCAAAATATAACTGATGTAACATATTGCGTCTGAACTATAGTTAAATATCACATACTTTGCCAGGGCCTTTGATTTCAACCTTACAGTACTTCTTATCTATGAAAGAAGGATCGAAAGCAATCATATCGTTGTCTGCGGAAAATCGACGCGGACTTCCAAAGTTTTTAGAGAACATTAGAAAAGAGTTCAAGACTGTTGACATTAAGGAACAATCTGTTATTCATTTTGAAGAACATCCGCTTATATTGATCACACTAACTATGTGATTGACTATCAATTTGGCACGAAGTTAACATGATGGCACTACATTTTTTCTATTACTTGACAAAAAAATAAGTTGATGAGTGGAGATTAAGGATTCAATTGACGAAACTACTTAAAAAAAAAGACGCGAATAATAACTAAATCTAATTTTGAACTGAAGCTGTGGTGAAGATTTCTTTTTATTTAAATATGAAAAATTATTGGTTTTTGAACAAAACAACATAAACTGTGACAAAACCATTAAAAAAATGGTATAGGCTTCATTGTCGGAAAATGTAGCTTCAATGAGCAAATCAGACTTCGGCAAGAATTTTATTTTTCCCTGACACTATGGTGCTCGCTAGAGTACTAGAGAGAGTTTTTTCTTCTTCAGTGATCTCCTCGATGAACAAAAAATTTATTCCCTCCCACATTGAGGAGCACTTTTCCATGAGTCTCCTACTAGAGACACTTAAGGATGAGAAAGCTACCACTTTCCCACGCGATGTAAGTTTATCGTGAAGGGTTCTCAATGCCAACATTCCACTCCAATCAAAGATCTCGGCTCCTTCCAGATTCAAGATAACGTCATTTGGGTCCTCATTTATAATTTCCTCGGTGAAAGTTTCCAAGCATATCTGACTTGTCGCAAAGAAGATGTGACCAGAAATATAGTATGTGACAGTATCCTCTTCGGGATCAATTTCTCGAAGAATCATGATTCGTTCTCCAGAATCCCAAGCGTACACAAATACTGATATGGTCATTCCAATTATAGCTGCAATTCCAGGATCCACAAATATCGACAAAAGAAGAACAATCAAAATGATCACCGCCTCACTACGCTGTATCTTGTAATTTAAATTTAATCTATCTCGTAGACTCTGAGGACAGAAACATGAAGCTAGAACAATGAAGGTATTTACTTCGAACAATGTTGCCGACTATAATTAAACATGTGATTCAAAAAGCATGTGAAGTTAGCCTTGGAGAAAATTTGAAGAATAAAAGTAATTAAAACTGAACTGATAACAATCCTTGACTTACCACGTAAAACATGACACCCACAATTGCTCCCAATGGAATTGAACCAACGATTGGGCCTGCACAGATCATGATGAGTAGAATAGAAAAAAAGGCAACGCCTTGTGATAATTGAGTACAACCCCCACAAGAATAGTTCACCATACTTTGATTAATTCTTGCACCACCACCAATACCGCCAAAAAGACTTGAAACGACTTGAGCAAATCCTTGACCTAAGATCATTCTATTGGTATTTCCTTTATTACCATTTTTTTTATCCAAATACGTCTTGGTAAGAATGGACTCAACTAAATTAGTTCCAAAAATGGACACAGCCGGAACACAGATTTTTTGGAATGTATCAAGCGAAATCGGTGGGAGGGCGTATTTCGTGTCAATAAATACCAATGTAGAGAAATTCCTCTGTCCATGAAAAAAATAACAGATTCAAAATAAGCTCCATTACGGTAGAAAATAAAAATGACACTGAAATATTGATAATAGAATTTTGATACGACCTAATGACTCACGGTGATGGAATCAGTAATGTTTTCGTAGTCACTGATGATGGGACTAGCAAATCCAATTTGTCTCACAATAATCCATTCAAACACAGCTACAGTCAAAATAGCTACAGAGAGTGATGAGGCTTTTGAAGTCCATTTAGGAAGCAAATAACATATCAGTAATGCAATTGATGCTTCGAAGAACATGACAACAATCACCGATTTACTAGCCCATGGTGTCTCATCATCAAACGCAGCTGTAGAGTAGCCAACGTCCATCAAGTTCCGAGCTGATTCAGAGTCAATGACAGCTGGCTCAATCTTGAAACTTTGAAATTGGGCAAAAAAGGTAACCATCGCCATCGCATTGATAAAACCAGCCATAACGGAATGTGGTATAAGACGACATATCATGCCCAAACTTAGAGATCCGAATACAAACTGCATAGTCCCAGCAAGTGCGACGGTATAGAAAATGTATTCTACGCCATAGTTTGATACAACGCTTCCAATGGTAATCGCACTTGAGGTGCTTACACCTGAAATCATCCCAGGACTTCCTCCAATAAGACTTGTTATCAAACTCATCAATAGTGTCGAGTTAACTGCAATTACTGGATCTATACCAGCAATGATTGCAAAGCTAACTGACTCGATAAGCTGTGTTATGGAAACTTTTACATAGAAATTATCACCAGTCGTCAGGTCACTTGTAAATATATAGAATGCATAAAATATAACAGAATAAGAACTCACCTGTCATCCCGCTAGATATTTGTTTCCCATTGAGACTAGTCCAAGTAGCCATTCTACTGCAGAAATCTCCAATATTGGATGGACTATCTGGTTTCCAAAGACAATTCAAGTCACCTACTTTTTGTCCTGTATACTCGTTTTTCAACGGATCTTGCTCGTACTGGTATTTTCCTTGTTCAAGATTTGCGGCTGCTTCGAACTCATCAATCCCATATTGTTTATCGATCACTTCGTCTTTGTTTGAAGCTACGGAAAAGTTCTGGGACTCATTCTCACAGTCTTCGTCAGTCATTGATGTTTGAGCCTCTGATATTTCCTCGAAACCGAAATCCTCTACGTCCATTATGTCCTCGTGAACACTTTCAGGTTGTTTGTCATTTCCGCTTCGCGATTGAGCTAAAGGTGCTTCAACACTTTCATCACGTGAAGCATATTCCATACCCATTTCGGAGTCCTTGGGTGAAGGCTTTGGCCATGATGATCGAGAACTCATTAGATTTTATTTAGTTGCTTCACTGCTAAATACTATTACCTCTTTTTTGTGTTCTTATTGCTAAGACAGAGATGCCTGTGAAAATGTGACAGTTCACACAAAACGATTGCAACAGACTTCGCTATTGCATAATAAAAAGTCTTGCTATCTAAATTTTAACATTTTTACTGTAGTGACCTTAAATAAAATTATTACTTAGGTTTTTTTGTCATCTTTATGCATAATGTACTCAATATAAAATTAGCGGAATTTTTATTTAAAAGGTTGCGCGCAAGCTTATCTAACGAATATAAATGCGATGCTTATTAAAAGAAGCTCTGAATTACTTCTTTTACGTGAAAGGTGAATCTCATATTCGACTTTATCAGCAGCAGTGAAATAAATAGAAGTACTTATCGTTCAAAGCTTCACTGTGGACGTATTTGATTTTACAAACAAGCTTTTTAAGTGCCCTTGTATCTGTCTTTAGCATTATGGTAAAGCTCTTATTGCTGGGTTGGTGTCTTCGCAATAGGAAGTTTATGCAATTTCAATCTATCACTTTTACCAACAAAATCCATTCTTAAAAAACTGATATGCTTGAATTTAATTTTGTGAGATTTTATTTTTATTTTTGATCAGAGGTTTCTTTCTCTCTAGAGAAACATGGTTTATTAGCAGTGAGAAAATTAATCTTAAAAAAGGCTTATCTGAAATTCATGTTAGGAGCTTAATTCTCTCTAGCGAGATAAGAAGGTGCATAGAAAGACAATTTGTTTCAAAGAGAGCTCCTCACGTATTGCTTCACATTAGATTCATGAGAGGCAGAAATTCCACTTAATCGATTTGAAACAAAGTTCTCTGCTTCCTTTGGAGCTTTGGATCCCTTTTCATAGATTGAAGGTTGAATCTTATTTTGATCTATGTAACCCAGTAATGGTGAAAAAATTTCCCAACTCCGTATAAGTTCATCATTCCGCACAAATGAACCATGGTTTCCATTCAATGCATCTAAAAGAAGGCGTGTGTAGGCATCAGGAAGGGAACTTATAAAGGGGAAGGATTTTTCATATTTCATTTCAATTTTTTTTCTGATAATCTTTGTAGCATATCCTGGAGATTTTATATTCGTCTGCATGGATATGGATGGTTTTGGTTGTAATTGTATAACGAACTCGTTGTCTCTTACGCATGAGTTGTCGCTGCAATTATTTAAACCTACTTTTTCATTTTTGAGTGTAAGGCGAATTTCAACTTTTTGTTCATCCAATGCTTTTCCTGCGGTTAGAACGAACGGAACTCCTTGCCAACGAGGTGTATTTACATAACAACATAAAGCTGCGTAAGTTGCAGTTATAGAATGTTTATCCTCTATAGATGGATCTAAATTATACCCATTATATTGTCCAAGGACGCACTCATTCATCTCGATTGGATTAATTGATTGAAGAACTCTAACTTTCGCATCCCGTATAGCCTCCTGTGATTCTGATCCCTATTGCAAATTCAAAAGCAGTTTCAGTTCGTGAAGAACATTTCATTCTTGATCTGGATCGCAATTTTTTATTACATACCTTTATGGGACACTCCATTGCCAAAAGTGTTAAAATTTGTAACAAATGGTTCTGAATAATATCTCGTATTATTCCATATTTATCAAAATACCCTCCACGCCCTTCTGTCCCGATGCTTTCTTTAAATTCAATTAAAACCGATTTTATTGAATTTTTTTGCCAAAAGTCTTTGATCCATCTGTTAGTGAACCGGAGAGTCAATATATTTTGAACCATTTCTTTACCTAAGTAATGATCTATTCTGTACAGTTGGTGTTCTTCGAAATTTGCAGAGAGTGTATCTGTAAGTTCAATACAGCTTTCTAGATTATGTCCAAACGGTTTCTCTACTATTATCCTATTCCATCCTTTTTTGGATAAACAAGTGTTTTTCAAAGCTATTCCAGTTTCCGCAAACACATTGGGAGGAATCGCAAAATAAAATAATCGATTGCATGGATAATTTGGCTCGTTCAATGTATTTGTTTCGAAGTCCTGAATTCTTGTTATGAGCTGCCTGTATGCCATTTCGTCCCCATAGGATTTTCCATTGTGATAAAAACATTTCGACAGAAAATCTTCGACTACACCTTGTTCTGTTGGAGAACAGTCTTTGTGATTAAGCAGGTCTCGCATGATTTTTGATCTAAATTGCGTTTGGCTATTATTTGACCGAGCATAGCCCCAAAAGGTTGTCTTTTCTGGTAAGATTTTTGTTCCATAAAGAGAAAAAAGAGACGGATATATTTTTTTTGAAGCAAGATCACCTGATGCCCCAATCACAAAGATATTGAGAGACATCCTCTTCGCTCCGTTTTGGGTTTGCCTTACTTCCATATCTACGCTTAGAGAATGCAATCTCGTTGAATGGGTTGTCTGCACAAATTATTATTCAACCTTTGATTCAATGTTTAATTTTGTTGCATTAGAGATTTAGACTCGACGACGTCTTGAAGAGACTTGATGCTCTGCTTTATGTTGTAAGAAGAATGACGTATGTAACATGTAGATTAGTGTAATAACCCATCACTCTTCATTTTAGTTGTTGTCTGATTATTTATTACCCTCTACATCGGCTGTGGGCCCCCCTGACCATGGCGGGCACAATGCCCCTCCCATGAAATGGTTATATTACTGAATGGTGCTTATTTTAGACCATTTTTAAGGTAGGATTCTACACAAAATGGGTATGTTGATGGATGAATCACATGGTAACATTCGGAAGCATTCAGCTGATCATGTAACACGTCAGATTAATTAAAGCCGTTAAAGGTACCCAAACTGAATGAATCGATTTTCTGGTCTGCATTGACTCATGTAAGGAGAGAAACTTGGTATCATTTTTCATACCACATTCAAATTCAAATACTTATAGGATTAAGCATACAGGAGAAAATTTAATTAGCAAACAATCGATTATTAGGTCATAAATAATAATTATTTTTAACTTTCATACGACGCTCATAGAAAATGCAAGTACAAAAAAAGCATTCTGATTTCCCATTGCAGTGCTGTTCTCATTAAGCCCAAAGCCAATTTGAAGAAACACTGTATTACTGCTGTTTTAACCTATTACGATCAGAAATAAATATAGTAGAGAATCAGTTTTGCTGAATTGAACTTTCATTTTCAGAATTCAAATCATTCGCAAAATTCATCTCAAAAACTGCTCGATAACAGCCGAATTCTCAAAATTGATCAGAAGGGTCTGTAAGTATTTCGTTTGATTCAGTATTCATCCTTCTACTCGCATGAAAAAGAACATCGGTCATTTGCTTTAAAAAAGAGAACCCTCGAAGTAGATTAATTCAAGTCAATAGTCATTCAATATTAACCTTTTTCCTGATTGAATTCTCATTCTCAAAAAGTATAGTCAACCTCATTACAATATGAGAAACAGAAGTTGTAGTGCCTGAAATAGTTCACAATACACAGGTTTCTCTTGGGCGTATTTGCATAGAAAATATTCAATATTGTAAGCGTCGGAAAAGAATAGTTGTTGAGAATAATGATGCCGGTGTAAAAGTCAGGGGACTCTTTCAATAGTAATCTTCACTTCATAAATCAATTCCATATTTAAACAAAAAAAGACTGAGAAAAAACTAAATGTCAAGTAGGGAGAATAAGAAATCTTTCCCGTATGTAATTTCTAGGTGATCTCAATCTTCATACATTCAAAAAGTGTAGAAAGACTAATAGATTTTTTTATCCTAAGAAATTAATTATATATAAATCAAACAACAAAAAGATAGACAATTCAGATCCAAATGCTCTAATTATTAATACTTCTTGAGCACTTTTTGACGAAAAATGCAAAAGAGACTAGTCGGACTCTAGTTGCAAAAATACTTCTTTTCGTACGAATCAATGCCATCACATATTCCTAGATCGTGAGAAGTGGAAAAAAAGATCGATTTATGTTGAATGTGGGAAAGAATATTCATTTCATTAAACATTCGGCTTTCCCCAGTCCCTTTATTTATGAGAACTTGTATCCATTGCTCTTTTTATGAATATTTTCACAACAAGAAAATTAGATTTTAATTCAACATTGAAGATTCAAAATTATTCTTTAATATTACCTCTATGGTTTGTGCTTGTTACTATTCATAAACCCTACATCAGTTAATATCAACGATCTTTTCTTTATGAAGTATCCACGAAATATGTAAGAATACTTGCATTGCTTTTGTCAACTTAATCCTTAATATCTAGGATTAATTTTGACATTGTATGAAAGTATTTATTATCAATACGTTACACAATTTATCTTTCAAAGGTCGAGTCTTCATATGAAAAAATAAAAAAGTTACAATACAATCCCAATACTTAACAAAATGACTCATAAGGGAACAGCTGCTGTGTGCTGTTTGCATGAGATACATTAATCTTTTATATCTTGGATTACTTTTCAGATTGTATGAAAGTGTTTATTATGAATACGTTACACAATTAATCTTTCAAAGGACGAGTCTTTTTATGAACAAATAAACGAGTTACCGTACCATGCCAATACTTAAACAAATGAATCTTAAGGGAACAGCTGCTGCGTGCTGTGTGCTGTTTTCATGTTAATCTCAAAAGATGCTCAGATATTGATTCGCAAAAACATAACTTACTTTGAACGTTTCTATATAATATTTTCGAGTTCCAAGATGTTTGATGTGTATTGTATGTGATGTTTTCATATGAAGTCGAATATCTTCGCGTAGCAAAGATGCGGAAACCTGTCCATCAAAAAATATGTTCTTGTTTTGCATTAACTTAGATAAAACATAACAAACCAAGATTACTAATTAAGTAGGAATATGTGTCCTAGGTATGGAGCTTAGTCAATCTACACGTAGATAAATGTTCTAACAATCTGCATGGCTCATTCAGATTGTTCTTCGTATCTTTTGAGTTTGTACAAATTGTTCAGAATCAATACAAACTATACGTAAATTAGGATTTTAATAATTATTTATGAGTCTCAATGACTTTTCAGTCACTAAAGTAGTTTGAATTAAAACTTTTCTGTTCAAGGTAATCTCAAATATTATACTAAAATCGTTGCAGGTCTCTAAGATAATTTTTTGAGCATGGAGAGTCTTCGGAAAAAATTCTCATTTTTGCATTCCTTCTAATAATGCGTCGTATATCATAGGAGAAGTATATTATATTTTACATACGGTAAATCAAATATTAAGAACTAAAAAAAAGAACACGCTATAGTTAACTTTATAGAAACCAATACCTTCCGGAACTGTTCTTTGTTGAAATGATGACGATACACATGCTATGAAATATTTAAAGCAGGGTCTTTCTGATGATTATAGATAGGACAATCTTACATAGAAAATTGAATTTTCGAGCATTCTTATGCGATACACAAGCATAGTGGCTGTACATTTGTCAACTTTTTTATTTATGTTATATTTGTAAATTAAAGAATCCATTGTTTAGTCTATTATTTTTGTTAGGTGTTTTTTAGTACAATTTATGGGAAACGGACATAATTTTGTTCTCAGCTAAGTGAAAGTAGAGGCGCACAAAGCAGAAAACATAAACATATGCAATTTTTGACTAGGTCGTATCTTGTCTAGTATAATCTTCGTATTGTACTTCTTCACGTTCAATTTCCGTGGTTGATATTGTTCTATGTATTCTGAAAATGCTTTCTTGACATCAAAACATATCAAAACGGTACATACACGTAAAGATTCTTTTCTCACATAAAACAGTTTCTTACGGAGTAGACATCAACAAATAATCTGTGGTGAAAAGGTATCCTTAACTCATTTCTCAAGAAGCAAGCTCCTTAAAATCAAGCCATTTCGAAATCATCATTCACACCTATTAAGATGATGTCCTATTCTGTTTTAAATGCGAGTTCGTCTAGAACAGATGCTATGACAGACTCACGAAAGATAATCCTCAAGAGAATCCACGAAAGCTGTAAAACACAGTTGCCAGTTTCTTGCAAGAAAAGAAAGAAATCAAAGAGCGCAATCCTCAAGGAGCAGAAGCATGTAGTTCTTCATGATTATCATGATCACTCCAATGAAGACGAGAAAGAATTTATGAAAAAAATGGAAGTGAGAAAGCTTTTGGCAAAAGACTCGGAATGTAACGAACCGAGTTACGACAAAATCATTATTGATAAGACGAGAAAACACAAGAACAAAGGAAAGAAAGGACCAAGAGGTGGTGTTATGGACCCATTTCCCTTGAAACTCCATCGTATGCTGGAAAAAGTGGAGGAAAGAAACCTTTCATCTGTCGTTTCATGGCAGCCTCATGGAAGATCATTCGTCGTACGACGCCCTAAAGAATTCGTTGAAATTGTTATGCCCATGTTTTTTCGTCAAACGAAATTAACTTCATTCCAGAGGCAATTGAACCTTTATGGATTTTCGCGAATAACTCAAGGCATTGATATTGGTGCATATTATCATGAGCTTTTCCTTCGTGGCAAAACTTTTTTGTGTCAAGGTATGATAAGAACTAAAATCAAAGGAACTGGTCACAAACCAGCAAATAGTCCAGAGACTGAACCAAACTTTTACGCGATGCAAAAGATTTCGGGGCTGTCACACTTTCATGAAGAAGAATCTGAGGACGAAGGCTTAAGCCAAGTATCATCGGATTCAATAAATGCGCAGCATTCTGAGGTTAGAAACACGTGCGAACTCGCATATGCGAGCCATCCAAAACAAGCAAAACTTGATACCACTTCTACTGCATTAATAACTCCAGAGCTTCAGCCCATGCCAAGTCCTGAACTTCAAATGATTGGAAATCAAGGTGCATTCTTGCAAGATGCGCCTTTAGACCCACAGGCCTATTTCTCAAATCAGCAGCAAACTTCTATATTCAACGAGCCACCGATGGGGACTTACACATATCCTGAACCGGATCCAATTGAAGAATTGATCTCTTTTGAAGGCAAATCATTTCATTACCTTGATTCGAATGATCCCTTTTTGGCTTATGTTTTTAGTGGACCCGACGAAAGTGAGAAGATGAGCCCACAAATCTATGCATGATAATGCATTTACACAGGCTTGCAACTGATATTTAACATGAGCTCGCAGTGATTTTATATTCTTTGGTGTTTTAGGCATAACATTAATAAACATATACATATTCTAAAAGTCTTTACTTTTCCGATAAGATGTAGAAGCACTTATATCGCTTTCTCATCTTTTATTGTTGTTTAAGTGAACTTTTGTTGCTTATTAGTACTAATCTATTCATAGATATTTTTTTCATTTCATCAAGTTGATGTTCTCACATTTACATTATACGATTTGTAGGAACGCTTTCAACTTAAATGCAGTCTATAGACGTTAGACCTATTATATATAATGTGGAAGTTATGTTAACTTGAATCATCATTCCTATTGTAAATAAGTATATTCGTTTAGGACATGAATGTTCATCGACTATTTAAGTGGACATTTTCGCATTCATGAATCTTTAAAATGAATCTCTCCTTTTTGAAGACTCATTTGTATTCTTGGTCGTTAAAAAGACGGCAATATTTTTTATTAAAGCAGCTGTATATTCCATATGAAATATTAATAGCTAGAAATTCTGCGCAAAGAGAAAGTGTCAAAAGAGTCAGCATTCACTTGTATTTACGTATTTACACGGTACGTTATACCGTACACGAGTTCAATTATGAGAAAATATTTATGATAGTAGACAGCAGATGCTTTGCGGCCAATAGAAAAATACGGATTTAAATCGTTGTATACGAAGTAGTTTTCTTAATTTTGGCATGTTTTTCGTCAGAGTCATTGCCGCAAGCAAAACATATGAAGGACACAGGTTATGAATCATATTAAACAAAAATAATTAAATAGGTAAGTTATATATAATTTGGTCTGACTCTTTTTACGTGAATATATAAGTTGTTATTTTAGTGTTTACAGGTAAGTATTTTTCCTGACTGTACATTTTTTCAAGCAATTTACTTATGTTCTAGATTAGTATGGATTATATTTACAGTATAGATGTGGCAATAAGTTCAAGTACCGGAACACTTATTGTAGATAGCT
>Ga0209092_10002094_pt1 | contig 18671 bp, 11 predicted proteins | sample FraStrMetagenome_FD_187446 | JGI IMG/M metagenome (GOLD analysis project Ga0209092, IMG submission 187446) | Marine eukaryotic phytoplankton communities from Arctic Ocean - Fram Strait ARC3M Metagenome (SPAdes) (version 2) | ecosystem: Environmental > Aquatic > Marine > Oceanic | place: Fram...
AGAGCGCTTGCATGGCATGCAAGAGGTCAGGAGTTCGACTCTCCTATGCTCCACCAGGGATTTTAGGCCGGAAGCCGCTTGTTTAAAGCCTTCCGGCCTTTTTTGTGTTTGGGGGGAGAGTTCGAGTCAGTCTGGTAGAATCCGGCTGAATCTGCCCAAAATGGCCGATTTTGGGCAACCGTTTCTGGGCAACCGCTCGGCTGCTGGTGACTGTGACTCCGGTGACTGTCGGTGGCAAAGTCTTCACCTTCTTTGTGCTGATTGTGGGGCTGGGGGGCGTCGCAGTTCCAACGGGGCTGTCTGCTTCTGCATTGTCGAAAGCGCGTGAGAGGGAGTAGGAGTGTCTTTTACGGTCGCGCTCACCTTGGGTGCTCCGTTGGCTTGTTGATTTAACTTATTTAAATATCGTAATTCAATGGCAATGGCAGAACCCCATTCTGGTTTCGTAACAGATCTGCTGCTTTACCGACACTTTGTCCTTTGCGTCGATCTCGTGCTTTGATTCCCAGTGTATCTTTTCGGTTTCTGACATGTGCGTCTTTCGGTCGATTATGAATTCAAGGGCTTGCCTAAGCAAAGTTTTCGGTAATCAGAATGACGCAGTCTGAACTGGCGGTATAGTTGAAGTCAGATGCAGCTGCTAGGAGTGTATTGTCGCCACGTGTGAGTGTGGTGCCGTCGGCTTCGATCAACTGGCCGGTGACGACGCTGAGAATGCGTGGTGCGCCTGAGCGGAACGCAATGCTTTCGCCGCTCTTAAGTGCGCACTTGCGAAGATCGAACACGTCACTTTGGGCGAGGGTTTGATCGCCGTCGGTTGGCTTGATGGTATCTGGCTCGAAATCATCAAAATCGGAACTCTTAAGCGATTCTTCGATATGCAGTTCGCGTGGTGTGCCGTCGAGACCGACGCGCCCCCAGTCATAAACGCGGTAAGTGGTGTCGGAGTTTTGTTGAATCTCCAAAATGAGATTGCCGCCACCGATGGCGTGTATCCGCCCGCTGGGGATAAAAATCGATTCGCCTGCATGCACCTGCATGCTGTGCACGAGTGGTTCGAGATCGTTGTTCTTCAGGCCCGCTTCGAAGTCTGCGCGGGTCACGCCATTTTTGAGGCCGGCCATGAGTGTGGCCTCTGGCGTGGCGTCGACGACATACCAGACCTCGGTCTTCGGTTCGCCGCCGAGGCTCGGCGCGATGCGGGCGGGCGGGTGGACTTGTAGGCTGAGCTTTTCCTGGCAATCCAGCCACTTGACTAGGATAGGGAAGGGGCGATCTGCAGGCCAGCCTGCTCCCATGATGCCTTCGGGGTCGGCTGCGATGAGTTGGCGGATCGTCTTGCCGGCACTGGTGGTGGATTGTGCCTCAGGGCGATCGACGATTTCCCAACTCTCGCCAATGACTTTATCGTCGGGTAGGACGCGTCCGAGTTTGCTTTCAAAGTTGGTGCCGCCCCAGACGCGTTCTTGGTAAATAGGAGTAAAGAGTATGTGTTTCATAGGAAATGAGATGTCTCCGGCGCACTCGTGTGCCGTGAGTTGATTTAATTGCTGAGGAGTTCTTGTAGTGCGAGACCTTCGGCCAGGCTCCAAAGTTTGGCATCCATGCGCAGGCCTTCGCTTTCTAGTTGGGTGAGTTGTTGTTTTAGATTCTTGAGTGGGAGTTCGCCCACTTCGATAATCAGGCAGGCGAGGTGTTCGTCGGTCATGCCTGGAGCATTGAAAATAGGGGGGCCTTGGCTGATAACGGTTCCGAGGTAACCGTTGTCGAGGTTCTCTTCGGCGAGATGAATGGAGACTAATTCATTTATTGCACTTCGATGGTGATGATCTTGCCCTTCGGCGCATCGAGTGAAGTCATACCATTTTCAATCGTCACAAACCGTGGCCCTGTTTTCTGATTGTTGGTATCGATCCAAGCCGAAAGCATGGCATCTTGCTTTTCTAGGAAGATGCTTTCGAATTCAACCGTAGTGTCTCCTTTGCGTGTGGCTTTATCAAAGATCTTATCCCCCATTTTAATCGTTGCGATGCCCGAAGTTCGAATTGGCGCATAGAGATCCAGCGAGATACGGTAATTTCCTTGATGAAGGATGCGGATTGGCCAGTAATTATCCGAGTGGTAGCTATCATTGCCCCAGCTGCCTACACCCCGTCGATCTTGATGGGTAAGCAGTGTTGGATTCTCCCTGGGCGACCCGACCCAGGCAGGCATTTCGGGGTATCCGCGTGAGCTGCTGACATCGTTCAGCCAATCAAGATATTCGGCTCGCATGCACTCGGTAATTTTCGGCTGGGTCGGCGCAATATTACGGGTCTCTCCCGGGTCCTCCTCTAAGTCATAGAGTTCGAAGATGGGCTTCTGTGTCTGATCAAATTTATTGCTCGCTTGAAGTAATTTATAGCGAGATCCGATCGCAGTGAAATTTTGAAACTTGTTAGGTTTGTATCCTCGGTGCCATTGAAAGTAGAGTGTGCGCTCAGCCAATATAGCATCAGGATCTTCTATCAGTGGCAACAGATTGCGGCCGTCGAACGCGGCGGGCAGCGCGTGTTGGTGTCGAGTGGCGGCCAAGACCGTGGGCATGATGTCGATGTGGGCAGCTTTTCTGGCGATGGTCTGGCTTTGTTTAAAACGTTCCGGCCAGCGCATGAAAAATGGACTGCGGATGCCGCCTTCATAAATATCGGATTTTTCGCCCCGCAGCCCGGCGCGGTGGCGTCTCTCTGAGAAAATTTTTGGCCCGTTGTCGCTCATGAAAATAACGATTGTGTTATTGCTCAGTGACAGGGCGTCCAACTTGTCGAGGACACGTTTAAAGTTGTGGTCAATATTGGAGACCATCCCGTAGATTTTACTGGTTTTTACTGGTAGTCCTGCTGCCAGATAAGGCGCTGTGTAACTCTCCGGGACCTGAAGCGGTGTGTGAGGTGTGTTGGTCGCTAAATAAACGAAGAAGGGTGACTCCCTGTTGGCTTCAATGAATTCCAGCGCTGCATCGGTATAAACATCCATGCAATAGCCGGAGAACTTTTCCCCCACGCCATCCTCGAGTAGAGTCGGATCGAAATAGCTGTTGCCGGGGACGTCGGAGGGCTGACCGATACCTCCGCCGGGGTGCATCAGGACTTTTTTGAAACCTTGGTCCTGCGGGCGGTAGGGATAGTTGTCGCCCAGATGCCACTTGCCGAAGAGACCGGTTGCATAGCCCGCGTCGCTGAGAGCCTCGGCCAGCGTATATTCGTCCTGATGCATGATCGCACCGCCCTTCCATGTATCCGTTACTCCTGTCCGGTAGTTGTAGCGTCCGGTCAGGAGACTCGCACGGGTAGGTGCGCAGACGGGGCTCACATAAAAACGCTCGAAAACGACGCTCTCTTGTGCAAACCGGTCAATGTTGGGCGTTTTTATATCGGTATTTCCATGGTGTCCGAGATCGCCGTAACCTTGGTCATCGGTCAGTAGGATGATGATATTTGGACGCTCTCCAGCAGCCTGAGATAAAGCTGCAAAAATAACGTAGAGTATGAGCGATGCCACGATAGCGACATTGCTCAGTACGAATGGATCTAAACTCGTTGTTCGTGATTGGTTCATTCGGTATCCATCAGCTTGTCGTAGAGTTCAATTCCTCCAATTCGATTCCCTTCGGGCTTTTCTTCTTCGGCTGATATAGTGCTTTGAATAATGAGAGCGACACCTTGTTCGGTGTCCAGATTTTGGATGTTCGGATGGGCGTGCCTCTTTGATTCCCTTCTCTTCATCAACTGTGAAAAATCGCTGGAGACCTACCAGTATGCAGACTTCTGATAAGTCAGTCCGGTTTTCGTATCGTGATAGTAACTGTGACCACCGCCGTTGCTCGCCGAGTAGCCATAAAAGACGGTATCCTCTGTCACCACCCATCCAAGAGGGCCGATGACAGTTCCGATTTTCTTGGGGGTCGCGGGCCGTCTCTCACTGAAAGAATCGAGGACCTTCCCAGGGCGAGCGAAGCGTTTGTCGAGGAATGCGTTGAGATCCGTCTCCGATGCGGTGTAGATGGCGTAGTGATCCAGCAAGTCCCGCCGCAGCGTGATCTCGGTGGCGGTGGGTGGGATCAGATTCCGGCCTCTTTCCGGCCACCAGATGCCTGCGCGGCTCTGATGGTGTGTATCGACGCCATAGATCCGGAACAGGATCAGGGCGCACACCACCGGTAGTGCGAAGATGGCGATGCAGACCTTGAGCAAAAGCCTGCGGTGCGGGGCCTTGGGCAGCGGAGGCGCTGGATTTTCCTGCCCCTTGATTGGCGTTGAAACGGTTTCTTTCATTCAAAAATAGTCGCATTTTTTCGTCAAATCAGCATGAAGGCACGATGAGATCTCTGTGAATTCTTTCTGCACCGAACGTCGAAGTCATCCTACGCCTGACCGAGGGCGCGCTCCGAATTTCTGAGTTAGTGGATGAACAGTCATGGCAGATTGAACTCATAGCGATTCAGGCGTTAGGATCGACGCCTTGTTCTGCTGAGCTTGAAGCTTGCGCTGTCAACTCATTGGCGCCAGCGACTATCCTAAGTGTATACACCAACCAGACTATAAAATAGGTAACTCCGAGCGGTATAATCATCAATGGGATTAAAGCAATGAAGGTAGAGTAGGTGATCGAGAGAATACCAAGTGTAATTCCTAATCCTCGCGAGCTTCTTCTCGAGCCCAGTGCCTTGGCGCAATCCTCGGCCAGGCCTGCATAGGAAACGAAAAACCAGTAGAAATTAAAGAACGGAACGAAAAGTAAGCCGACCGCAGCGCCCGGGGTTGTCCGGGCAATATCAACTGGTATTGCTTTCCAGCATCTGTAGTGCAGCATCATCGTGGCTATGATCGCAGGCACCGATGCCAGAATCGTACATATCGGTGCCCATAGGACCACATCGCGGTCCCTGAGTTGGTCAAATCGAACAAGCTCACAAATGATTAGTACAATCAGACCAATGAGACTGAACAATATCGCGTAAGTTGGTCGAATTTTTTTCATGTTTTTTTTTGTTAGCAGAACGTCCAGCTCTAGCGCGAAACGTTAGCGAGGTTGTTCAGTCGCGTCTGGATATACTTCCGATTTGTCCATTCGGTCAAATTTGAATGGTAGGCTTGATACTAATTTCCCCCTTCCGGTGAGTTTCCTCCAAAATGTTCCCGGCCAGTAGAAAATCCAAAGTGCGTATCCTAGAGGCCATACACAAATCGCAACTAAGAGTGTGTTCCGAAACGGTGCATCGTTCATTCTCTTGGATTCGAGAAAAACATGGACAAGGGTCGCTAGGTAAATCAACGCAAAGATCAGATTGACTAGCTCATCGTTTGTATTTGGTTCGTTCATTTATTCTGTATAGCAGTCGATTGTGACGGCGTTCCTCCGTCACAATCGACTGCTTGGTTAAACTATTTGTTTTATTTTGTCTTCTAGTTCTTTAATCTTATCATCTTGTGCTATGATTTTTGTTCTAAATGACATAAACATACAGCATACAAAAATAAATGGATTTGACATTGTTATGAAGGTCATGGCTCTTGATGAATCCGCATTAAGTGGGTAAAAGAGCATATCAATCCCGCCTAATATTAGGCAGAATATAAATGGTAACCATATACCGATTAGTATTCCTTTTGAATTAAATTTATTCTCTTCCATCTTTTTATTTTTTTGAGTCGAACAAAGCTTTTGAGTAAGCTTACGTTTTAAAACGTTAGTATAAGGCTAGTGGAGTTAGGTCATGGGATGGCCTTATTATTTCAGTTCAATGGTGATAATTTTGCCATGCGGCACATCGAGTGAAATCACACCATTTTCAATCGTCAGCGCTTCGCCGCGGATCTCATTGATGTTGTTACGCCATGCCTGTGTCACAGGTAGCCCAAAGCTGAGTTTCGCAGCCTGGGTTTCACCGGTCGGGTTGTGTAGACGCACGATAATCGAGTCGCGATCTTCGGACTTCTTGACGGCAGTCAGGACCAGTGCCTGGTTGTCGAGGGCGTAGTGTGATGCGCTGATTGGTAGGCCGCCCCCTTTGTTCATCGATATCTGAGTGGCAGCAGGTTTTGCGTTGAGCTTATCCGCTTCCGCATAGACCTGACCTTCGACCCAATCACCCTTGTGTGGGTAGATGGCGTATTCGTAATCGACGGTTTGTAGCATTTGGCTGCCGAGCTTTTCCGGAAACTCCGAAGAGACACGAGACTCGGTGCAGATCCGGTTTCGCACTGCGCGTAGCAATGTGAGCGCTAAGGTGCGACGGTCGTCGTCGACTAGTTGAAATTCGGTCAGGCAGTTGTTGAGCACGGCCAGACCTTTTTCGCCATCGTTGATCCCCGCAAAGGTGCTCATCGGACGGAGTGCCATCTCTGGGAAGTGTTTCCCTTGATCGTCGATTTCGTGCACCATGTGACGACGATCAACAGTGAAGTGGCCGGCCGCATCGCTGAAGTCGGTTTGGATGTCGGTCGGGATCATGACGCGGACGCGATGGTCCTTCGCCTTGTTGTCGATCGAGGTCTTTACCTTGAGATGTTTGCTGCCCTTGTTGAGCGTGATGTGCGAGACGATCTTAAGGTCGACTAATTCTTGACTACGCTTGCCGTAGCCTTGGACCTTGACCTTGCCGTATTCGGCACGTGCAGGAACCTGCATGATGGTCTCGATGCCAATCGTCGCGGTGATCGGGCCGTTGTCTTCCATCCAGATGCGAGAATTGAAGCCGCGACTGCTGATGATTTGATTGTGATACGGCGCGTAGTAGGCCCAGTAGTCGCCAGTGTCACCTTCATCTTCGAAGGCGTGCATGTTTTTGATGACGCGGTCGTTTGACTTGTCGGTCAGATCGAAGGTGCCGTCGGAGTTGATTTCAACCTTGAGGAATTCGTTCTCGAGTTGATGCGCGCCTTGTCCGATGAAGCTGCCTGCGCTTTTACGCATTTTGGGCCACCATTCTTCTTCGCGCCAGTAAGTGGATTCGTTGACGACCTTAATGACTTTATAGCCGCCTGCAGGGATCTCGCCTGTTTCGAGGTAGATCTCGTGGCGATCGACGCTGAAGGGCCAAGGGCGTGCTTCGATGTCGTGCACGGGCTGTATATGTTCGTCGCGGGCGATTTGTTGCACATTGAGCCGTGAGCCGTCGACGTCTTCGAAGCCGATCGCCCAGACGCTGTTTTCCTGCGGTGTATCAACTGCGATCTGGATCACTTCATTGACCGCGCGTGACTGTGGATTGTGCAGTAGCAAGAGTTGGTCTTCTGCGTTGAACTTGGAGAGATCGAGGCGCTTAAGTAGGCTGGCGATGCTACCTTCGTAGATGGTTTCAGCAATCTCGATCGCTTGGTTCAAGCGGTAGATGTTGTCATCGACTGTTTTATCCTGCGTGACGCCGTTGATCGAGTCGTGTGGGTGTGCCTTGAGTAGGTAATTCCAGCCCTTGTCAAAAAAGCCTTTTGAGTGACCAGCGCCGAGAGTGAAGAGTGCCGCGGCCAGTGGTTCGGTGCGGTGAATCATGACGTTCTCTGCCTTCTTGTTGAGCTGCTTGATGTGGATGCGAGTCGCCAGGGCATTGGCAGATGCGCCGCATGGTTCACCATCGCGCAGTTCACCGTCGACTGTCGGCACTTGGCTGAGGTCGATGCGCTCTCCAAGCCCGCCGAAGTATTCTTCCAGCGAACCCATTTTGAATTCGATATCGTCGATCGCTTCGTTGCTGTCAGCGACCATCTGCGGCAAATATGGATTGGGTGTGGAGAAGTCGCAACCGCACATGAGTAGGCGGTAGTCGGGCACGAGCGTTTCTCCCATGTTATCCCAAGTGCGCTGGGCGGCGTCCTTGACGTTTTCCTTGAAGTAGCCGTCTTCGTGGTCAATGCGGAAGTAGTCGTTTCGAGCGATTTCACTGTCGGCGCGGTGGTAAGCGACGCCGGTTTCGCCCGATTTCCAGGCATACTTATTGTCGTCGTAGATGTTGTTGAGGCGAACCGGGAAGTGCAGGTAGAAGTAGCCGTTCTGGCGTGTGAAGTGGCCGAGGCGCGATGTCAGTAGCTCTGAGCCGTCAGGCGAGCGCCACATGAATTCACTGTAAGGTGCACGTTGCTTAGAGACTTTTTTTGCGGCGACGGCATAGTTAATGCCCAGGTCTTTATACATCTGAGGGAACTGTGCGGTTTGGCCCCAGCCGAAGGTGTGATAGGCGATCGGGTTGTATTTGCCGCCCAGCGATTCGGCGAAGCGAATGCCTTTGTTGAGATTGCGAACGAGGCATTCGTCAGCAATGGGAAACAGGTCGGGTAGGGTATACCATGGACCGATGGCGAGCTTGCCGGCGCGCACTTGAGCTGCGATGCGTTCCTTGTTTTCAGGCTTAATCTCAAGGTAGTCATCGATGCAGACGGTTTGTCCGTCGAGTAGGAAGCCACTGTAATTCGGGTCTGTCTCTAGGATCTCTAATAGCCAATCCATGAACTCGATGAGTAGGGAGCGAGTCTTCCAAATCGGGTAGCGCCATTCACGGTCCCAGTGGGTGTGCGCAACGACGATAGCGGTTTTTTTATCCTTTGAATTCATGATGTTCGGAAGTGGTGGTGTGAAAAAGAAATTGACAGTTGTAATTGGGATAACGATAAAACGTTTAAGCTTCAAGCGAAAAGTTAGTTTGATTTTACATTTTATGAAATTCCCACACTTAGGAACCTCAGCTCATGACCTGGGCTTGAATACACTGTGCGCCACGTCTGACGGTCGATTTACCGTCGGCGAGTCGAGCGTGTCAGCGATTGCAGCCACCGGCGATGGTAAGGTCGAATTTATCGGCTTTGAATCACATACTATGGCATTGGTGAACTCTGCGATGAGTTATCCTGCATACTACCCTGTAGATGCTTTGGGCGAAGAAGCTCCAATCAAGGCAGTATTGATGGATCTGGATGGCACAACGGTTCACAGCGAGGAGTTCTGGATTTGGATTATTCAGATGAGCATCGCGAGTTTGCTGGGTGATTCTAAATTTGAGCTAGAAGACGTGGATTTCCCTTATGTTTCAGGGCATTCGGTTTCTGAGCACTTGCAATACTGCGTCGAAAAATATTGCCCAGAAAGGTCAGTTGAAGCCGCGCGCGCATTTTACTTCGAGCACACGCATCGTGAGATGCAGCTGATTCTAGAGGGCAAGGGGAGACCGGGCGCGTTTCGTCCGTCGCCTGGCATTAAAGACTTTCTGCTGGAGTTGAAGGCGATGGGGATCAAGCTCGGTTTGGTGACTTCCGGACTTTATGAGAAGGCATACCCCGAGATTTTAGATGCGTTCAAAACGTTGAACATGGGCGACCCCGCTGAGTTTTACGACACGATCATTACGGCAGGCCATGCGTTGCGCAAGGGGGAGGCGGGCACCCTCGGCGAACTGTCCCCGAAGCCACATCCGTGGCTTTATGCTGAAGCCTTCCGCGTGGGGCTAGGGATGGGCTATGACGAGCGTCATTCTGCGATTGGGATTGAAGATAGTGGTGCTGGCGTGGCCTCGATTCGCTTGGCTGGCATGCAGGCCTGGGGTATCGGTGGTGGGAATATCGACCAATCGGGCACACGAGGTCTTTGTAGCCAATACTCGGAGGACTTCGAATCGCTGTTGAGTCTAATTAAGTCACGTTCTTCTTAATTTAATTTTCATTCGAATGATTTTTTCTCATAGCTCTAAGTTCTGTGTGGTCTTCGCGCTGTTGTGTGTGGCGCAGGTCGCCTTGGCGGCCAAGAAACCAAATGTGATACTCATCATCACTGATGATCAGAGTTGGGATACCCTAGGCTTTGCAGGTGGCAAGGTGCATACTCCGCGTATCGATAAAATGGCGGCAGAGGGTCTGTTCTTCTCGGATTTTAATGTAACCTCCACGGTATGCTCACCTGCACGTTACAGCTTTTTGACTGGACGTTACGCTGGGAATAGCCGCGGTGAGACATTTATGGCTGAACACCCACGTGGTGAGCAAACGCAGGTCGAAAATATTGGTGAGCTGGAGGATGATCTTTTGAATTTACCGCGGGTTCTGCAACAGAATGGTTATCAGACGGGCTTCGTTGGTAAGAGTCACTTAATTCACCACGATTGGATTAATGGGGATTGGGAAAAGTTTGGATTGGAGACTTATGCTGAAGATGCGGATCCTCGCGACCCAGAGGTGAATGCAAAAATGCGTCGCAATCATGATCGATGGTGCGAAGCGATGAAGTCTTATGGCTTTGACTTTGTAGATGGTTTTTACGCTGCCAACCTACGTGAACTGCGCAATGAGCAGTTGAACGTGCATAATCTCGAATGGACAGTGGCCAAGGCGTTTGACTTCTTAGATGCCAATCAAGATGAGCCGTTCTTTCTGTATTTCTCGACTACGCTACATCACGGTCCCGCGCCGTGGGCAAATAAGTTTTCGCTTGAGGCAGATCCGCGTATGACAGGCGAGGGGTTTGTGGCTGAAGGCTTTGATGTGATGCCGTCGCGACAGGATGTGTTGAGGCGTAATCGCGCTGCGGGCTTTAAGAATAATAAGGCCTTTGCGCTTTGGTTAGACGATGGCGTCGGGGCGATTCTTGATAAAGTGGAGTCACTTGGCCTGACAGAAGAGACTCTAATTATTTTTGCACCTGATCATGGTTCGTATCGGCATGGCAAAGCGACGATGCACGACTATGGCATGCGCGTACCAGTGATAGCGCTATGGAAGGGGGAGATTCAACCCGGAACCACCTATGATGGTATTTTGGGAAATATTGATTTTGCACCGACCCTGTTGGATCTCGCTGAAATATCGATCCCAGAGGACTATGCCATGGATGGGGTCTCGTTTAAGTCCGTTCTATTTGGTAGTGATGCGCCTGTTCGTGATGTCTTGTTTGGCGAGTTGGGGCACTCTCGCTCTATTAAAACTAAAGAGTGGAAGTATATTGCAGTCCGTTACCCCGAGTCCCTGCAACGGAAAGTCGACGCAGGTCTAAAATTCAAGAGTTTTGACGGTGAAGCGATTGATTTGCCTTACTTGACGCGTAATGGTCATTTGGGGCACTATGCCTCGCAAGTGAATCCGCATTACTTTGACGCAGATCAACTCTACCGCTTAACTGAGGATCCTGAGGAAACGAGGAATCTCTTCCGTGACAATCCCGAGGTAGCCAAGCATGCGCAACAGCTTTTGGCGAAGGAGTTGGGGCAATTTATAGAGCGTCCTTTTGGGGAGTTTACCAAATAAACCGCGGGATCATTTCTTCGCTCGTGATGGTTCGGCAGGAGAGCGGAATGGGTCGCTGAATCAGTAATTTTTTTAAAATGAATCTTATGAAAAAACTAATCTGCTCCATTGCCGCCGTGCTATGCGTTGGCCAAGCGTTGGCAAAGCCGAATGTGGTTTTGATCATGGCTGATGACTTTGGCATCGGTAGTATCAATGCCTATGGCGCGCCTAAAGAGCTTGTGCGCACACCGAACCTCAACCGTCTCGCGGATGCGGGCATGCGCTTTAATAATGCCAATACGCCGGGGTCCATCTGCTCGCCGACGCGTTATGCGCTGTTGACTGGTCGTTACGCATGGCGTGGCCCATTGCCCTTTGGCGTGGTCAATGTTGACGATCCGATGGTGGTCGAAACGGATCGCATGACGATGCCCAAGTATTTTCAGAAACTTGGCTATCAAACCGCACAGATTGGTAAGTGGCATCTCGGCTATGGGGATCAGAAACCAGCCGATTATACGGAGACGCTGACTCCAGGGCCGAACGATATCGGTTTCGACTACCACTTTGGCTTGCCGCAGAATTTAGATGATAAGTTGCGCGTCTGGATTGAGAATGATGGTGTCTACGGCTTACGTTCGAAGCAGCTGAGTGCGTATTCGAAGAGTTTCTATGGCGGTCAGTATATCGGCTTAGACGCACCGCAGCGCGAGCGTGAGAGTGCGCAGGAATATCTTACAGATCGTGCGATCGAGTGGATTAAGCGGGCGCATCGTGGCAATCCTGAGCAGCCTTTCTTCCTCTATTTTGCAGCACCTGCAACCCATCATCCGATTGTCCCATCCGAGGCGATGCGCGGCGCGAGTGGTTGTGGCGCTTACGGTGACTTTATTCAGGACCTGGATCTGTCGGTCGGCCGTATTATTGATGCGCTTGAGTATGAAGGCATCGCGGAGGACACGTTGATTATTTTCACTGCCGATAATGGGGGTGACATCCCGGTGAGGGATCCGAATCGGCCAGAGAACCAAGCTCGTCAAGCTGGCTTGCTGGCGAATGGTATCAATCGAGGGGATAAGCACACGATCTACGAAGGAGGCGTTCGTGTGCCGCTGATTGTTCGATGGGATGGTCAGGTTGAAGCTAGTTCTGTAAATGACCGAATGCTGAGTATCGTTGATCTATATGCCACATTGATTGAATCTGTGAGTGGCGAGGTGCCAACCGCTGATGAAGCGCCAGACAGTATTAGTTTTGCTCCAGTATTACGTGGCGAGACTCAAGCCGCACGTATGCCTATGGTTTCAAGTAACGCTGCGGGCTTGCATGCGCTTCGCAACGGTAAGTGGAAGTATATTGACGGTCAATTCCCTCAGGGTGCTCCAGAGGGGCTCAAACGTCACTTTAAGAACGAAGCGGAACCAGCCTTGTATGATCTCGTCGCCGATCCGTCGGAGTCTAAGAACATCATTGCTGATCATCCGGAGGTCGTGGAGCGTATCCAGCAGCAGTTAGATGCGCTGCGTGTTGCTAGCACTCGTGCGATACGCTAAAAAATCAAGCCTCTAAGGATATATGTGGTTTTATTATTAAATAGATTGTTGACATGCCGAGTAAACGATTAATCATTAGGCTCACATCAAGGCATTGTCTTGTTGAGCTTTCATATTCGTATGGGTAAATCGGTGGCTTATAGCGAGTCATCGTTTTATTAGTGTAAGATGAATTTATTCATCGTAAATCCGGTCATTTAGGGATGATCGGATTTTTTACGCCCATATCACTCGACTTATCTGCCGCTGAATCTGACAACTGAGACGAAGATTCATCTGAAACGAAGAACCTGATTCAAAATCATCCTAAAATGGTCAGACGCCTAAAAGGTTCGCTCAATAAGTTGCGTTCAGAAGTAACCAGGGTGCAGCGGGTAGTTGGATCGCGATCGTGGCTTTTAGAGCAGTACCAGGCTTGCCGATACGTGGGTCGAGCAATGCAGCAACTTTGACTAATGTATCTCCAGTTGAAAGCTGGCTCAACTAAGTGAGGTGAGGGAACCATGCTCCTAAAGCCAAAATGCCGGATCGTTTTGCTAATGGAATAAGCCAGGATGCCGACTAAATGCAAAGTCTAGGGCTTTTTCGTCAAAGCGAATGTACCGCCAATAACCAGGGCTCCATTGGATTGTATGCGAAAGTCTGCGCCGTTACATCCGCGCTCGAATCGAGCATCAGCTAGGTCGAATGTCACCACTCTCCATTGCTTCGAGTTATTGCAGTTGACTGCCCCAGCAGGCTTCCAAGCTCCAGGCTTCTTCGTCGAGTAAGTCTTCTCCGATGTCGAGTCGTACAAGACCTGTACTTCGGCATAACCCACATCATAGTATATTAGCTTAACTTGAGTCATGCGTGGCCCGGATTCCGCAGAGCGAAAATACAAGTAATTATTTTCAGCACTCCAGCCCTGAATGTCGTCAATGATGACTTGCTGATGGCGACCGTCTCTGGGTTGTAGGATTGATAGCGATTCTCCCCAATCGTTCGAGATGCCAGTGAAAGGTTTCCCTATGAGTTCTTTAGTCAATTGGGGCATAGGAAATGTGTCTGTGCGAAAAGGCGTCGCGGGCATTCCATTACCACCATATAGATTACAAATGGGAAAGTTAGCCCAGCCATAGCGCACTGCGATCGGTTTCTTGACTCGTGCTGAAGAGACCATGACTTTATTCTTAGAAACAATAAGGGCGTCAGCTTTAAAGAATGTACGGTCCTCTCCGCAAATCGTGAAGCCCTGCAGGCCATCTGTTATTTGTGCATCGGGTGCTTTGCCAGGTAAATAGCCACTGCTCAGGTTCAAAGCTACACGCCGGACATTTAGTCCACCTGAGACGTTATTGAAAGTCACATAAGCTTTGTTTCGCCATGTTCTCATCTTTTTTGGAACTGGAAAACTTGCGTCGATATTATGGTCGTCAAGTGCCGCGGCAAGCTTCGCGAGTCTTTCACCCGGAATGTCCTTCGCTTGTGGGTGGACGTCATTAGCCTCACCCGCATCCGTAATGACGACCATTCCAGTGTTGGGAACCTCTTCCAGGCAACGACGTTGAGCATCACGCAACCAGGCCCATGACTCACCAGACAAGTCGCGCTGATTGCCTTTAAAGGGAGCTAATTGCACATAACAAAAAGGGAAATCGTAGCCCCAGAGCTGTCGCCAAGACTTAATAATATCGGAAAACAAGCTCGTATATAAATCAGGTCGCATGGAGTCCGATTCGCCCTGATACCAAATTACCCCGCGGATCGCAAAGGGTGCTAACGGAAAGATGGTGCCATTGTATAGTGAGGACGGTGCGCGTATTGCGTCAGGATTGTTTTTAGATGGTTTCCAGTTTTCGTTGGATGGATCGAGATAGCGTGCATAATCTAAGTTATTCTCTAGCACTTCGCTCGGGAGCCACATGTTGGCTTCGGTTCCACCCCGATTTGCATACAACAAGCCGATGGGCACGCCAGTATCGCGCTGAAGCTTCATTCCGAAAAATCCGGCAGTCGCGGAAAACTTTGCAGCGTATTCGGAGCTGCATTCCTGCCATGAACCCTTAAAGGGCTTGTCTATGACAAGACTGCTCGTGGGCTGGGAACTTCCGACACCGCCTTCTTTTATTTTAAACAGTCGCAGCTTATTGTTATGGAAATCATCCTTAGCTTCGTTCCAGATGAGATAACGATCCATCGATTGAGCCATATTCGACTGGCCACCGCACAGCCACACATCGCCGACTAAGATGTTTGAGCGGGCAATGCTTTCGCCACTAGGCGTGGCTGATATGCGCATCGACTGCGGGATGCCGGACGCGGGCAACGGGTCGAGTTCTAGCAGCCATTCGCCTGTTTCATTGGCAACGGTACTTTTCTCCTGATTTGAGAAAGCCACGGTGATGCAGTTTCCAGGGTCGGCATTGCCCCAGATCGGAACAGTTTGGTTGCGCTGGAGCAACATGTTATCAGTAAACAGACCGTTTACTGACAAGCCCGCTTCCAGCGAAGCCAATGCGAGGCATGAAATGAAGCAGCAGCAGATAGTATGCATTGATTTTATGGGATGTTGTGCTCGGTGACCTCTCCAGCAACGGCGTGCCATGAAATGACTTCTACCCAGATAGCGTCAAAGCGGTTGTGCACCGTGCACAACAAAGCAGTTGCCATGTCATACGTTGGCGTGCGCTTAGATTGGCTGGAGTATCGTGGTTTACTTGTGGATCTGAGCAAGCGGGTCGGCCCGGTCTGTGCCTGGATTATCCTTGGGCGGCAAATTGCGCCACCAGAACCAGTAGACCCCGACAGCGGCAGCCAGGAAGATGGGTAGTGTCATGAAGAACGCATCGTATGTTTTGATGACGATCTGCATGGGCATGAGGAACAAGGTGACTTGAGCGACTAGCACAAAGGGTAGTGCGCTGATGTCGTTCTTGTGTTCGGTGCGCCATTTTGCAAAGAGTGAAGGCTCGATCTCTTTACGCAGCGGTCCCCACCAACCGAAGGGGCGGGTGGTCTTGTAGAAATTGCGCAAGACCGGCATTGGGGTGGCAACAGTCATGTAAGAGAGGCCAATGGTGCCGACGAAGGAGAGTCCTGTCATGAGAGAGAACTGGTACAGCTCGTTCATTTCAGGTGCCCAGATGCGCTGTGAGACTGCGCCGATCCCGCCGAGCACGGTGCCGCCGATTTGGCCCCAAGCATTACAGCGCCACCAGTAGAGGCGCAGCACGTAAGGAGCGAGGCCGCCGGCAGTGAGACTCATGATGATCCAGCCCCACAGACTGTTGATGTTTTTTGCTGAAATACCCATCCAGAAGGAGGCGGCAACAATCGCGGCAGTCGAGAGGTAAGCGACGATGATTAGCTCTCTGTTTTTAGCATGTGGGCGTAGGCTGTTTTGATAAATATCTTTGACCACTTGCGCCGAGCTCTTGTTCACTTCGCCGGTCAGGGTCGACATCATGGCGGCCAACATGGAGACGATCAGTAGGCCGCGTAGGCCGGTCGGCACGCTGTTAAGCAGCACGGCGGGAAGGATTTGCTCGGGATTGATGGTGCCGCTGTAACTGACTACGGGGAGGCGCTTGGGCCATTCCGCACCCAGTGCTGCTTCCAACTGTGCGATCATGGTTGGATTGTATTTATCAGGCGAGTTGATGACATTGGTCGTCAATTCGTGCCAAAATCCTTGTTCCACATCGGGATTGTAAGTCTTGATGATTGCGGCGGCCTCTTCCGCCTTCTCCACGTTTGGGAAGAGTGAATTAATCAGGAAGAGTCCCATGATTGCGAAGCCGATCATCATCGGCCAACGGAAGGCGACAGTCACGCCTTGCAGCATTGATTGCAGCGCGCAATCGCGGTCGCTGCGTGCGCCGAAGTAGCGGTTTTCATCGCCCGTGCCGAAGCCGCCGATCACATTGCGCAGCAGATAAAATGCGGCGAAGAGAATGAGCGTTTCATACATCTCATAGCCCGCCGGCATCTCGGTATGCCACTTCGGCATACTGGAGATCCAAGTTGAATTCCCCGTGACCGTTTCGGCGAGTGAACTCAGCGTAGCGGTATCAGGCACCAAATTAAAGGCCATGATTGAGACGATGATACAGGCAACCAAGACGATCGCGCCTTGCACCAGATCGGTCAGCACCACGCCGTAGAATCCGGCCATCATGGTATAGAGTGTGCAGAATGCGACAATGCCTGCGGTGATCCAGATCGGTGAGAAGGGCACGAACATACCAACAAACAAGCTGGTGCCGCGGATCAAATAAGCGAGCATACCAATCGTGGCGACGACTGTCATGAACGCTTTGAAGAAGCGCATCCACTTGGCTTCCGTGCCCGTGCCGAATCGATAGGCGATCCATTCCGCGCCTGTCATGCAACCGGAGCGTCGATGCCATTTGCCTGTATAGCAAATCAGGAACGCCAGTATCAGCACCGCTCCACCGCGGAATTCAATGAACAGCCCCTTCGGCCCCAGCATATATAGGAAGGAGGTGATGATCATGGTGCCGGTGAGGTCAAACCAACTAGCCATGCCGGCCATGCCGAGCATATACCAAGGTAGCGAGCGGCCGCCGAGGTAGTAGTTGTCGAGGCTTTGAGAAGCCTTGCGGGTCATCATCAGGCCCACTGCTAAGGTGATTAGCAGGTAGATAATAATGATAGAGCTATCGATTAAATTTAATCCAGTCATGTGCGTATAAAAAGGTAAACCCCGTCGTGGTCGCGTTGATTGTGACCGCAGGGAGGGGGGGGTAAATTAAAGTGGAGGTGTGAATTTAGAGGTCCTTGGGGAGGTCGGTCGTGGCGGGTATTTCATCGCGCAAGAGACGACCGATCGCACCCGTGAGACTGAGATAATAATCCGAGGCGTGCGGTTGGTAGGTTAACAACGGACTCGCGCCGACGGGCACATCGTTGGTGGTTTTGAAGATTTGTGTGCCTTCATCCATTTCATCGAACATAGCGATGTAAAGGGTGTCGGCGCCCGCGCGTTTCGCAGCGATTGCTTGGCTCCAGAGGAACTGGCCGCCTTCACGTGGAATATGATCATACTTCGCATTCTTGTGCTTGTAGCGGTTACCCCAACTGAAGCCAGGGAATGCTAGTGGCATGTAGTGCACGCCATTCGCATCGCACCATTCTTGGTCGGGTGTGACGTAGTCGATGCCGCGCTTGAGGGCTGTCTTGACGCCACCGAAGCGACCAACTGTCCATGGCAGAACAACATCAGCACTGCGAATGAGATCATGCAGCTTTGGATCGTCGGTGGCATCTTTCTGAAGTGTGCGCCAATAGGTTGGCACTCCTAGCATGACAGTGCAGCCGCCATATTCAGGGTCATTTTTGAGGAATTCAACCAGCGTGGAAATTTCGTCTATCGTGTAGGCGCGATTGCGGAACCCCACACCCCAAATTGCGACCAGTGGTTTGCCGTTTTCATGTAAGTAGTTCGGATCTTTGAGGATGCCGAGGCGGTCGCAGAGGCCACGCCAATCATCCATCACCATTGGCATTTCCCCATGTCGTATGCTCGAAAGATCATACATGATGGAGTATGATCGGCCGTGCGCTTGAGCGCCAAGCTGCACATATTCAGCCATCTTATTGTTAGATGGCTGCAGCAGTTCCCATTGATGGTGCCCGCCCTCTAGCACATCGTGCGCGAAGCGTTGCAGGAAGATCCCGTCGATCCCGTATTCCTTCATCCATTTGAAGTGAAGGTCGACCGTGGTCTCGCTCTGTGAGGTGAACGCGTAAGCAGTGCTCCCGTCCTTATGTTTGAAGGAGGTGGGATATTTTTCCGCATCGGGAAATTCGCTCATATCCGGCCAGAAATCAATGCCGGCTTCACCGGGCTTGAATTCCTCCTCGTAGGTCT
>Ga0209092_10002095_pt1 | contig 18667 bp, 21 predicted proteins | sample FraStrMetagenome_FD_187446 | JGI IMG/M metagenome (GOLD analysis project Ga0209092, IMG submission 187446) | Marine eukaryotic phytoplankton communities from Arctic Ocean - Fram Strait ARC3M Metagenome (SPAdes) (version 2) | ecosystem: Environmental > Aquatic > Marine > Oceanic | place: Fram...
AGACACAGCAAACTCAGACACATACATTCCAAATAGGCGTGTTGAATCCTTCTGGGGGAAGCAAATAAATAAAGGCACCAAATAAATGATATTTATTTCATAATAATTAAAAATATCATTATATAGTAATATGCCCAGCACTAAGAAAAAGAGAAAGTCGAAAAGAACTACATCTAAACGAAATCCCAAATTGCTTGAAATGAATTGTAATCCTTTAGTTGATGGTAAAAGTGTCAATTCCAAAAGTTGTTTGACTCCGGAAGCATTATTACGAATCAAATACGAATACAATAAAACACATCCAAATGACCAGATACTCGACAAAGACCCTCGTGAAATATATTCGGTTCTTCAAAAACGACTCACCCAGTGTGATAAAGAGGACTGTTGGCTTGAACAAATCAAGGATAAGAAATTACGCGAGACCATCGACCGACTAAGTTTTGCGCCAGACGAGCCGGAAGAGTGGAAAAGTAACCCCGATGAATGGCTTTCGAATTTCGACATTTTTAACGTAATGCATCAATATGAACAAAAACACAAAGATTTTAAGTTTTTAGGACCCACTTCCATTGATTTCGATGTTAAACTTCCCCAAAAAGGGGGAAAATGCGTGGAAGAAGACCTTTGTAATTTCTCGTTGAAGTATTGGATGGAAAAGGGCAAAACAAAATTCGGGATTGTTTTTAATTTAGATAAGCACGACCAAGCTGGGTCGCACTGGGTATCCTTGTTTCTTGATGTGGATAATAAATTCATTTTCTATTTTGACAGCGCTGGTGCGAGTGAAGTTCCGAAAGAAATTACCGTATTTGTAGAAAGAATAATGGAACAGGCAAAACACAACGGAATCAATCTAACATATTATAATAACAAGGGGATTCAACATCAAAATGGAAACACAGAGTGTGGGATGTATTCGCTGTTTTTCATCATTACAATGCTTACTGGTAAACTGCCATTTATGAAAAAGAAGTTGAGTGTGAAAAAAAGGATCAAAATGTTCATCAAAGTCAAGATTCCAGACAAATTGGTGTTTGATTACAGAGAATTGTATTTTAACAAATCTTGAAGTTAGTAGAGTGAAAATATATTTGCATATGTATATAGTGTATGAAACATATTCAAATAAAACCGAATAGGTTGAAGACGAGAAGAAATACGAAGAAAGGAAAAGGAAAAGGAAAAAAGAAAAGCACCACAAAAAGGAAAACGAAACGGCGAGGTGGGGTCTCAAAAATCAGAAGACGCCGTAAAGGAGGAGATGAGAAGCCGCTTGACCCAGCTGCTTTAAAGATAATTAACAGAAAATTCGATGACAGGGTAATTGAAGAAAATCAAAATAAAGTGGACACATTGGATGAAAAAGAACAACAACTGGATGAAAAAGAAAAACAACTGGAAGAAAGAGAACAGCAACTGGAAGAAAAAATGAGAGAACTTGAAAAAGAAGAAGAAGAACCAGAAAAACAAGAAAAAGAAGAAGAACCAGAAAAACAAGAAAAAGTAAGAACAAGAAAAGGAACAAAAGGAACAAACAACAAACAAAAAGTCAAGGTTATAGTGAATGTATCTACAACAAAAGAAGGTAAAGTATATGTGACAGTTCATGAAAAATCAAAGTCGATATTACAAGAAGTTGAGGATGTAGAAAACGCTCTGAGAATTTGGATGGACAACAACAACCCACCCCCCAAACCTGCAGAAAATGAAACGATTAAGATAATATATGATAAGGTAACGGGGGAAATTAAATACGACGATGATAGTGAAGAAGACGAATAAACAATATAAAAATATATTTTTGATAACAACAAAGAGAATGACGCAATTTTTAGAAAGAACAAATCAAACATTATTATGGGAAATGATTCACAGACATGAACACTTGAATAATGTTTTTGAAACCGAACAGCAAAAACAAGAATGGTTCAAACATAATATTTCCAAAAGGTACGATGTATTAAATCGAGAACAAACCCCAATATCAAGGGAACAGTTGAGCTCCATAAATAAAGAAGTATTATCTAATATGTGGGTAGAAATACAAAACTTGTATACAGAACAAAAAACACGGACAAATACACATATGAACTCGCAAACACAACCACAGACACAGCAACAACCACATACAAACGGTTTAGAGTCTACTTACTCGCGAAGTTCTCCAAAACAAGATAGTTATAATACTAATTTTGAGAACCGACAACAAGAATATAATAACTTATTTCAACGACCAGTTCCCACCGACGTTGACTTCACAGAAAAAACCCACGATGATGCAATCACAAATATGGATGAGCTGATTGAACAAGCGAAACGCGAAAGGCAACAAGAATATACACAATATTCCCCGCCAGCGCCGTCACTAAATATCAGCGAAGACATATCCGAAAATTTAGTTGCCGAAACTTTAATGGCCGAAACTTTGATGGCCGAAACTTTAATGGTCGAAGAAGAACCGACCGTTTCAAAGGTGAATTTTTCAATAGACCCCCCACGCGAGTTTGTTGATGTTGGAATATTCAACAAGTATGTTTTAGAAACAAATGAACGCATAGATAAACTATCCCAAAGAATAGAATTGTTGGAAACTATTGTCAAGTCAGGTTCTCAAACAAATGAACAAGACGGCGATATGAAGAACAATTAGATATGTTAAGGGGGAAGTAAAAACATTCCATAAGGCATTTACATATCCGTTAAACAAATCGGGATGTTGGGGGAAACATTCTGATTTAGCTAGCTATTAGTTAGACTACATAAAATATTACGGCAACCACGAACCGTATTTCTTGATTCCCCCTACTTCGAATGGATTTGTTAGGTTATATCGTTCTCGCTTTTGAACACTTAAGCGCGGTCGCCTCTAATTCTGCGAGCAAGTTGCAAATCCTTTACAATGATGGTAACTCTTTTGGCGTGAATCGCACAAAGATTAGTGTCTTCGAAAAGACCAACAAGATATGCCTCTGCCGCCTCTTGGAGAGCAAGAATTGCAGAAGACTGGAATCTTAGGTCCATTTTATAATCTTGAGCTACCTCGCGAACAAGTCTCTGAAAAGGAATCTTCCTGATCAATAATTCCGTTGATTTTTGATATTTACGGATTTCTCGAAGAGCAACAGTTCCTGGACGATAACGATGAGGCTTCTTGATTCCACCACAACCTGGAGGAACTCTCGTCCTGGCTGCGGTTGTGGCTAGGAAGTTCCTGGGTGCTTTGCCACCAGTACTTTTTCGTGCGGTTTGTTTTGTTCGTGCCATTATTTCAAGCGATTTTGTCAAAATTTGGTGAAATTTCTTTTAAAAATATATATTTTTGACTTTAAACTCGTTTCGAGGTTAAAATTATGAGGGTTTGTCAGGATGGTCCCCAGACCCCTTTTTGTAAAAGTTGTTTTTTTTCTGAGAAATCGAGGAAAGAACTCAAATCGAGGAAGGATTTATTGTGTTTCCAGAGGATGAATAAAACAGATTTTAGTTATTTAGGATTTTAGATGTTTATGAAATCGTTTATATAAATTCAAGTGTGTAAAATAAATAAGTAGATATTCATTTTCTCATAGTGAAACGAAAACAAATGAAGTACCGTTTAAAGAAAATAAAGAATAAACAGAGTAAATAATATAATGGAGTTATTGAAAAATACATTTTATATCAACTTGGAACATCGTCAAGATAGGAAGGCACACGTTGAAACACAACTGAAATCTATTGGTGTAAATGGAGAACGATTACCTGCGATAAAAACCACAGCGGGATGTGTAGGTTGCACGATGAGTCATATAAAATGTATTGAATTGGCGATCGAGCGCAAATATGAATATGTATTTATTTGCGAAGACGATATCACTTTCACTAAACCGCAATTGTTTTTGAATAATTTAGAGAGGTTTCATCAGACAACTATTCCTTGGGATGTAATCATCGTATCTGGAAATAATTGCCCGCCGTATTTACAAGTTGCGGACTTTGTGATACGGTGTAAGAACGTTCAGTCCACTACAGGATATATTGTGCATAATAAATTTTTCGAAAGATTACTGAATAATTTTAAAGCCGGCTTGACAAATTTACTTCGAGAACCTGAGAACAAGAGACAATATGCGATTGATATGTATTGGAAGCATTTACAGCAAATTTCGTATTTCTTTATGATTATTCCGGCAACGGTAACACAATTAGAATCTTATAGTGATGTTGAAAACCAAAATATGAAATATGACCATCTAATGTTGGATATTGATAAACGAGAAATGATAGAACAATATCAGAAAATGATATCATCAGGAAAGGTGAATATGAATAATATAATTAACAAATAAAGGATGGTTCTCGAATACTATTTAGGTTCTCAAATTCCTAAATTTAATTTGTCTGAAAAAAAATAATAAAACTCCAATCAAAAAATATTTTGTGTATTCTTACACACAAAATATTTTCAGGTGTTTGAGAACCCTTCGAGAACCTACTTTCTTGATTTTCTTGATTTTCTTGATTTTCTATGTTTCCTGGTATTTCTTCTGTTGGATTTCTTGGATTTCGTTTTGCGACCGCCTGTAGTTGGAGTTCGATTGCTTTTTGTATAATCGCCGGGGGAGAGTTCTTCGAGAACTTCTTGCAGATATGTATTTTTATCTATTCCAATTAGTTTTAATTTACTATCACTTATGCCTGAATATAAAAGCTCTTGAGTTGGTTCTGAAAAATACTTTGATTTTTTCCCATCTTTTTCCAGCTTTATGTATTCCAAATATTCTTTCATTTTTGTATTGAATAAGTGTTTATTTAATTTGAGTTGATTTCCAATATCCTTCTTATAATCACTAATAACTTTGTCCCCGTCCAAACTCATTATTTCTTTATATATAAAATAAATATAAAATCGCTAAACAAATTATTATGAAATATAATATATAGATGAACGAATTGGAACAAGGAAATCTACAAGGTGAAATGAGTAAAATGGAAGAAGGAAATTCTCTAACCCCACCACGCATGGTTATCTGTACTATAAGAATCCACCAACTGAAAAAAAATTATCAAAATCTCAAAAAGAAAAAACTCAAAAAGAAAGGGACGATGTTTCGAAACAAATGAATCATGATAAATCCAAGCCAGTTAATAAAACGAATCCACCAGACCCCAAACCACTTAAACCAATCACAAAAGAAGAGAAAAAAGAAGGGGAAAAAGAATATCATACAAGAGAAAAACAAGGTCTAACGTTTGGAGGTAAAAAGAAGAGGAAAAGTCGTAAACAACGCAGTAGAACCAATAAAAATAAAAAGAGGAAATCAAAGAGGAAATACATAAAACATTGCAAATAGGTTCTCGAATACTAGAAGGCAAAAGTGTTAAGTAAGATACATTATTGCCATTCTAACACAGACCCCATTTTCAACTTGATCAAAATATTTACATTTAGGATTGGTGTCTAATGATTCTGGTATTTCATCATTTCTTGGCAGTGGGTGCATAACAATAAGAGTATCCTTTGTATCTTCCAATAAATCTTCTGATAATTTTAATATATGGTTACTACTTTCCGGAATAGAATCCATACGTTCTTTTTGAATTCTTGTCATATATAATATATCCAAATCGTTTAATGTGTTTTTTACATCTTCAACGTCAGTTGAGTAACAATTTTTATATTTATAAAACATTTCAGTATTCATATATTGTTTGAATTCATCATCCGTTTGCGGCATTAATTCAGGAATACTTATAAAAGTATAATGAATATTTTTGTTTATTTTCTCTAACAAATAAACTAAGGAATGGATAGTTCTACTGTATCGAATATCACCCGCAAATCCAATTTTTAGTGGAGCTTCGTCTGTTACATTATTGAAATATTTTTGTATTGTGAATAAATCTAACAACGCTTGTGTTGGATGTTCACCATCACCATCGCCCGCATTTATTATTGGTTTTTGAATAAATGATTTACACGTAGATATAAATCCTTTTATTGGATGTCTTATTATTAAAACATCCACATATTTTTCTATTGTTTTTACAGTATCATAATCGCTTTCGCCTTTATTTTTACTTGAAAAATTGTAATCCAGTTTTAGAACTTTCCCTCCTAATTTATGAATCGCAGATTCGAATGATAGAGACGTGCGTGTAGATGGTTCAAAAAACAGTAGACCAAATATACGGTTATCTGTTAAATAATCATCAAACAAATTAATTTCACTTGATTTTTGTAGTATCTGTTTTATAGTAATAGAATCTAAATCGAATATAGAATTCATATGGTATGATTAAAAACAACTTTTTATTACGAAATCATACAAATGTGTTATTTTGCGTTTAGTAGGTTCTCGAGTATATAAGTAGGTTCTCAAATTCCTAAATTTAATTTGTCTGAAAAAAATAATAAAACTCCAATCAAAAAATATTTTGTGTATTCTTACACACAAAATATTTTCGGGTGTTTGAGAACCTATTTTTGATTTTTCCTGTCATTGTTTATAATTTTTATCGTTTTATTAATTTATAAATTTTTATAAGATGCGCTAATTCTGGCCCTTTATTCATCAGGAGTCGGAACATCGGGAGTCGGAACATCGGGAGTCGGAACATCGGGAGTCGGAACATCGGGAGTCAGAACATCAGGACTCGGAACATCGGGAGTCGGAACATCGGGAGTCAGAACATCAGGACTCGGAACATCAAGACTCGGAACATCGGGACTCGGAACATCAAGACTCGGAACATCAGGACTCGGAACATCAGGACTCGGAACATCGGGTTCTACGTTGTATCCATAATCGGGTTCAACATAGTCGTTTATGATTTTTTTGACTTTATCAGATGGCTCCCACTGTGGAATCTCACTTTCGTAGCCTTCGAAATACATACCCTCCATCCCTGGAAGGAAATGATATGCGTCGTTGTAATCACCTTGCCAATTGATAATCACATACACATCCCCATCATTTGCCCGATATAATTCGAAAGAACGTCTTCCACCACTGGTGTATCCCATTACAGCGGATTTATCTCCGTTTTCCAAAACCGCAATAACCGCATCTTTGGCCATTGTAAAATAGTGTGTAGATAGTTGTGCATGAATTCCTCCTGGGAGTATACGCGTTTTATCCGCAACATTCATAACATAGTTTTCCATTGAAATATGAGACATATTTGATTTATGATGATAGCATAAATGGGAAAAAAAGAAATCAATTTTTTAATTAATAAAATAGCTTAAAGATAAATATGGTTATATAATTATACTACTATATTACACTTTCCCCCTATACCACAATGTACCACGAAGAATATTTACCGGATGATGCATCGCTTGATAATGAATATACCAATGTAGAAAATGATGATGGAACATCTGATTTGGATTCATTTGTCAATGAAGAGCGAAAGATTACTAAAGAATATAAGAGAATGGATAAACATTATTATTCTTTAGATTATCGTTTGAAAGGTAAAACATATAAGATTGAATCTTATTCGACTCCGTTGTTATCCAACGGTTTCATCCGCCACGCTTCAAGTGGAATGTCTTTGGAGCATCGAGTTGGTTCCAAGTATAGCGACCTATATTTTATTGTGGCTGATGGAACTGCACCTCCAAGTAAGGAATATTTAGAACCACGAAAGCTTTATTATAATAGCCCAGAGGAATTTGAGCGTCACAGGTTAGTGCGTGTTCCTCAGCCAATTAAGGAAGCGTGGAATGAAAAGCAGATGAGAGCGCGTGCCAAATTTTGTTAGAGGGTCATTGTACCCTAACTAATTAATTTTCATAGATATTTATGAAAATATATAAACCTTTGTCAATACGAAGAGGAAACAACTGAAACAATGTTTATTATCATACAAATATTGTTTATGACCATTTTATTGCCATTTAGGATGAATGGATTTCGAACGGTGTATTTGAAAACTGACTACACGCATAATGTTGGGAATATCAGCAGCGTATACAGGGAAAACACGTTCCATCAGCGAAGTTTAAAATTGATAGGTTCTACTCCAAATATAGATGAACCTTCTGCTGAAACGGTTGAACATCTATTTATATTGAATAATCAGTTGAAACATCTAGAACGGGTTAGATATACGTGCACGGAAACTCTTATTGTCGAATCGAATATTAAGCCTATGTCATTATATGCTGGAGGTCTCACCGATGATTATGATTTTCCAGATTTTGATTGAATATTTTTATATTAATATATACATCTATTATAATATACTCATACTATGCCTATGAACGGAGAAAATAAAACCCTCTTTCTCGGTTATAATGGAATCCCTTATTTCACATATATAATGCTTGGACTCACTACTGCTGTATTGTCGGTGGTTACGTTGTTGGATAGTGATGATCTTGGAAAATTCACCGAGTCCGGTGCTGATGAAGGACCCGTAACAGAACCTCAACCAGAACCTCAACCGGAACCTCAGCCAGAACCTCAACCCGAACCTCAGCCAGAACCTCAGCCAGAACCTCAGCCAGAACCTCAGCCAGAACCCACTCCAGAACCCGCACCTACACCAGAACCAGCACCTACAACAGAACCAGCACCTACACCAGAACCAGCGCCTACACCTGTAACAGCGCCTACACCTGTAACAGCGCCTACAACAGAAACTAAACAACCACCTACCTCTGGAGGGAAAAAACGCAAAACAATATCGAAAAAGTCAAAACAGAATAAATCGAATCGTCGCAAAAATCGCAAATAGATTATATTTTATTCAAATATGTCAAGCATTGTTGAAAGAAATAATTGACTTGTTGGATGTCAGAACCAACTACAGTTAGATCAGGAATAATATTCAAATTACCCTTGGTGTATGCCAATATAGTTGGGACTCCATTGACCATTTTCTTCGATTTTAGAGTGGCGTACAAGTCGAATGATTCATCGTCATCGATATCGACCAAAACACATTGTGTCTTTTCTTCGGGCAGTTTAGAAAACCACTCATAGACGGTTCCTTCAATCTTTTTGCATGGTTCACACCAAACTGCGCCGAATTTCAGTATGACCATCCCAGTATTATTCTGTAGGAGCTTTGCTAAACCATCCTTTGATAACGTGTATAAAGTTTTTTCAGGTAGTTTTATTTGATTCATTTCCATTACTACGATAGGTTCTTTATATACATTTGTAAAGGCCATCTTTTTAAACATTTTTTACAGCTTATATTTATTATTATTAGATATCCTTTTATCGATTTAAACAAATAATATATATTTTATTTAAGTATATAATGTCTATGAGTTCTCACAATTTGAATATACAAATGTATTCATTCAAAGATATTCTGGAACTTTTCAATTTATCATACACAATATCATTGGATGAATTGAAACGGGCCAAGAAGATGGTTCTAACGATGCATCCGGATAAATCGAGATTACCGTCTGAATATTTTTTATTCTACAAAAAGGCGTATGAAGTTGTTTTCCAATATTACAATGAACAAACCAAAACATCATACCAAGTGCCTCACGCCAATATTGATTATGCGCCGTTGGAAAATGAAACCGCCAATGAAAAGATCGCCAAGTCCATACAAAAAGCATCCGAAAAGAAGGATTTCCAATCGAAGTTCAATAGTATTTTCGAACAAAATATGGCCAAGCAAGTGGATGAATCCAAAAACGACTGGTTCCGTAGTAATGACCCTTTGTATGAGTTCGGGGATGTAAAGACGAAAGACCATATGTCGATGACCTTAGAAAGTATAAAAGAGAAAAACTCGGCACTGGTCAAACACAATCAACTTCAGAATATGGCATATTCGTCTGGGTCTCAATTGTATGATGATGACGAAAATTCTCAAGCATACGTTTCGTCGGACCCTTTTGGAAAGCTCAAATACGATGATTTACGGAAAGTTCATAAAGATGAAACTGTGTTTTCTGTGTCTGAACGGGACTATGCCAAGGTTAAGAAATTCAACAGCGTCGATGAATACAATCAGTCTCGGTCGTCCCAAGTGCTTACACCTTTGGAAAAATCTTCGGCTGAAATGATGTTGAAAACACAGCAAGACGCACATCGAGAACGTATGCTCGCGAAACAACATCAATCTCATCTACAAACAATGAATTACGAGGAAAAAAATAAAAATGTAATGGCGAGGTTTTTACGATTAGAAAATAAATTTTAGGTTCTCGAAATATAGAAAATATTTTGTGTGTAAGAATACACGAAATATTTCACAGGAAGTTTTTATGAGATTTATTTTACACATTTTCATTTTAGGAATTTGAGAACCATTCGAGAACCTATCAAGAAAAAATTGATTAATAAATAACTTAAAATAGAACCATCATAATTACTTATTGCGCAATATGTCTGAAAATAAGGTTCCTATGGAATTAACCAACAAAAACCCTCATCCGAGGGATCAAGATATTACATTCGACGAAGGGCCACACATATATACTGTGTATGGTAAACAAGATTACACATCGACAACAACGTGGATACATCAACAGTTTAGCCATTTTGACCCAGATGAAGTGATAAATGGAATGATACGCCGTGGTAAACTGGAAGACTCCGACAATAAATATTATAAAATGACCCCCGAGGCGATAAAAGAAATGTGGAGAAAGAATGGCGAAGAGGCGTCTGGTAAGGGAACAAAGATGCATTACGATATTGAGTGTTTCTATAATGGATGGAATGTCCAAAACGACAGTTTGGAATATGAATATTTCACGAGATTCCAGAAAGACCACGCGCATTTGAAACCGTATAGGACAGAGTGGATAGTTTTCCACGAGGATATCAAAATATCGGGTTCAATAGATATGGTGTTTGAGAAGCCCGATGGCCATTTAGAAATATATGATTGGAAGAGATGTAAAGCCATTGACTATGAGAATGATTATGGAAAAATGGCCAAGACAAAATGCATAGAGCATTTACCAGATGCCAAGTTTTGGCATTATTCGCTACAACTGAATATGTATAAGACGATTTTGGAAGAAAAATACGGAAAGACAATCGACGCATTATATTTAGTGTGTTTACATCCGGAAAATATCAATAAAACATACGAGTTGTTGAAAGTCCCATTTTTAGACAAAGAAATCAAAGACATGTTTGATTACAGAAAAACGCAAATTGAGAAGAAGTAATAAAAGAATATAAAAATTGTGGAAAGGTATATATCATTATATACGAATACAAATGAAAATGAAGAATCCAATTTCTTATTGCATATCTTATGGAATATACTATTCATATTTCACGGCTAAGGTTATTTATGTGTTGTATTTCCGGTTATTCAATTTTTTATACACCAAAATATTCAACATAAAAAAAGAAGAAATAATCACCATCAAAAAGCGCGATGAATTATTTGCGGAGCTTCAAGTTGAGAAATTCGAGAAAATACTCGAAAACAAAGATGTAGATTTCAATTCCAATATAGACAAGTTGTTTTATGATAAAACGGAATATGATACAACTATGAAACAAGAGAATAACTTGGAGAAAATATGGAAAACACGTATGCTAATGACAACTACTCCTCGGGGTAATGTAGTGATGTATTATGACCCCTATAAAATGGGATTCGCATATTATTCGGATGAAAATGTCATGCCATATAATGTGTTGAATAATTGCGCGATGAAATACGTGGAAAGATTTAGATGTCTTCATTTTTTCCTGGATGAGCACATTATGAAATCAAACATCAACCCACTAATAGATATTCATTTCAAAACTCCCGAAAAAAAAAATGATGTTGAGAAGAAAGAGAAGAAACACTTTTCAAGTTCTAATCCAGTTTTTGCTAAATTAAAAAAAATGGAGGAGAGACATAAACCCGCAGAATCGCTTAAGGAAGCCCAAGAAAAGGAATCCACAGAAAAAGCCCTCCAAGAAAAAGCCCTCCAAGAAAAGATTATGAATAAATTTATATATTTAGGAAAAACACAAAATTTGAAATTGTTACAATCGACCCCTAAAATGAAGACATTAGGGACCTTCAAGAGTCCATTGTTGGAAAAGATGAAATTCAGCGATTTCAAGAAATTGGCGAAAGGACAATACACGGGGTGATACAATTATTTTGTTTGAGACTCCCGGTTTTTAAGGAACTCCAAGTATCCGTTGCTTTTTACTAATGTGTATGATTCGCCCAAGTGATTTTTGGCTATGTGATACGCTTGTAGTTGTTTTTCATCGAGCGACTCAATATATTCCTGCTCTAATTCTGTTTGGCTGGGTTGTGTATGATCCATTTCTTATAAACAATAACAATACTATTTATAAGAAAATTCATTTCAATTTTTTAACTTTCTTTTTGAAATAATTATACAATGGGTGTTCCACAAGTCGCCTTAGGAAACACCTTGTCATTTAATTCACACCCCTGAAGATTAGCCACGTAATTGCTCTGTGTGTCCGCAACGACACCGGTTTTGACAAGGTCTTGTGTAATAACACACGTGGGTTTTTTTTCGGATTTCAAACACGAATTATTAGCTAAAGGCTTTGCTTCGGTAATATTGCACTGATTGAGTTCTTTCACTGTGCGAGTAGATATCTTTTTGATATATTCGCTTTGATTTCCATTATTGCTTGTTGCATCGTTTTTGAAGACGCTATATGGTTGAGGTCGCCATATCCATCTATAATGACTCCGTATGCGACCTTTGTTGGATAAAACGGAAGATTTCACGGCGGCTGGGTCATTCAAGTTCTGGATTGAACTGGGCAATACCGTATTTTTATAATATTCTCCGCAACATCCCCCGCTACCTTGAGGAACGTCACCTTTCATAGTGGTCCCGATAATATGTCTATCTAAAGATGTTTGACCGATATATCCGTGGTTCCTGGTCGTCCCGTTCAAAGAGAATCCTCCTTGCGTAGATCCAACACTCATATTCCGATATTTTGTTTGGGATTTCTTTTTTAAAGTCGCTAATGACATTTAGATGCGTATATTATATATATACACAAAGATATTCTCTCTTACCGAAAATCACATAAATAGAATTAACAGAATAATAGAATAATAGTGTATAAGAATCCATATGATATATAATCCTAACATATTGCTCACATTATCTTCAAGCACATTCTTATTTTCATCATTGTATGGATTATTCAAAAATAATGACCTATACCGGATTGATACCGTGTCCGCATTATCGTGTTTGGTATATTGGACAGACCCCGACAATACAAATAAAAAAGCGGTGAATGCGATTATATTTAATTTTGTTGGCTTGAGATTTCTATTACAAGGATATATATTTCTGACCCCTCGATGGAAACAACTCATGTATTTCAGCACAGGTGGTATTGGTAGTTCGCTTTTGATGTCTTGTATATCATACAAGTTGAAATACAGTAAATGGCATTATTTCCATTTCTTGTTTCATATTTTTGTCACTGCGAATAAAATAATAGTGTATAATTTATAAAAAATAAACCTTTGCCTAATATAAAAAATGGTCGAAATCGATTTGAATATAGAAAATTATAGCATAACGGATTTAGAAATTTTCTTGGGATTCAAAGATAAAAATTATAATCACGATGCGATCGAAACTCGCGTATACGAAATCCGCGAAAAGATGCTTCAATCGGGCCAAATACAGCAGTACTTCAAACGGGATTTTATCGAGTTTTTAGACACAGTCAATCAAACCTTGAAAAATAATAGACAAGTGAAAACTCCAACAACCGTCCCTAAAAATGCCATCTTAGATGAAGTCCAACAACCGATCTCCGCGGAGTTACCAACATCGCGGGCTCCGAATATTATTGAACGACCCATCAACAATTATGTGTATACGCAAAATTCCGAATATTTTGAGGGAATGATGAACCCTTTGAAAAAACGTTCCGTGTGTAAGTATATTACAGTCGATACTCGTTTCCGGGAAAATTATTATGCCACATCAAGTAGCGATTTTTCCGTGAAATTACCGTCGAAAATCGGTAAAGTTGTAGAATTACAATTAACGGGTCTGGAAGTTCCCACTGACTTTTATAGCATATCCAGTCAATACTGTAATAATTACTTTCATATATCCGTATTTTGGAGTAATGATGGGAAAGATGTGGAAACCTCACGTGTGTTTGTCATTCCAGATGGAAACTATAGCTCGCGAGGACTTATTGATAAAATAAATTCTATTGTTGCCCCTATGTATGATAATGGTTCAATCAAAAATGTGAACGATATATTTTCATATCTAACATTTGAGCTTTTGAATAGTGAAGACGGTAGTGGTTCGAATAAAGTTTGTTTGAAGGTGAACCCATCCTATCCCAATATTGTGTCTCAAATCGAGGAAATCCGCCTGGACTTTGCGACAGACAAAGACGGCAATAAGGATTCGCGGTACATCGCTACAAAATTTGGGTGGAATTTGGGTTTCATTAAAGATACTTACTTGGGATATACCACATATATTGGCGAAAAACCGGTGGAACCCAACACTATCAAATATATATATCTGGCGGTGGATGATTTTAATAATAGCGTGAATACAACATTTACTACCGCTTTTGAGAAAAATGGATTAAAACCAAATATTTTAGCGAGAATATCTATGGATGGCAAAGGTAAAGAAAATGTGATAATCAACAAGGATTATAGAATCATTACCGAACCACGGGTGTATTTTGGACCAGTAGATATCCAAAGACTTCATATTACTATTCTTGATGATCAAGGCAGAATCTTAAACATGAATCATTCTGATTATTCATTCTGTTTGAAATTAACAGTTATGTATGACTTATAAATCTTCAGCGAATTTCTGTGATTTTATATATTATAACTTCATAATATATAAATATATGTCATCGTCCGGAGATGCAACAACAAGAAAACGGAATATTGCACTGAAACAAGCCGATTGCACTCCTAATCATAATAATCCTATTAATCCGTGTTATAACAACCACATACAAGGATGCACTCCAACATATACCAGTGTAGTTGAAGATACACCGACGTATATAACAAATTATGAGGGTGAAACCGGACCCACAGGACCCATCGGGCCTACTGGATATACCGGTGAATATGGCGGGACTGGATACACCGGACCTACGGGACTTCCTGGCGCAGCGTCAAACACTGGTTCCACTGGAAATACCGGACCCACGGGAGATTTGGGAACTGGCCCTACAGGTAACACGGGACCAACCGGCAACACAGGACCGACAGGAAATACAGGTCCAACAGGTAATACAGGCCCAACAGGCCCTACTGGAACAACTGGCTCAACAGGACCCACAGGAAATACTGGAGCAACCGGCTCAACCGGATCAACTGGTGAAACCGGACCAACTGGTGAAACCGGTACAACCGGCGCAACTGGACCAACCGGCGCAACCGGATCAACAGGGTCTACTGGTCCTACTGGAACAACCGGCTCAACAGGGTCTACTGGTCCTACTGGCGCAACGGGCGCAACAGGGTCAACTGGAAACACCGGACCTACGGGCAACACCGGACCTACAGGCAACACCGGCTCCACCGGCAACACTGGCGCAACAGGCGCAACAGGGTCAACTGGTAACACGGGGCCAACTGGCAACACGGGACCAACTGGGAATACGGGGCAAACTGGGAATACCGGCCCTACGGGTAATACTGGCCCTACGGGAAATACTGGCCCAACTGGTCTGCCTGGTGATAAATATTTATCTTCAACTGTAGGAACTACTACATTAAATACTCCTATACCATCTCAAATAACCACGACTATTTATACACATTTGGCTTATATTCCGGGTAATTCGGTCGTTGTTAGTGACTCCGTAAACCCACTTTTAAATAATTTCGAGGGAAGAGTGATGTTGTATGACAAGACAAATGGAAACATAGTTATTGATAATATTACCAACGTAAATGGATTTTCAAGCACATTTGTAGGAATTTTATATGTGAATTTAGATGGAATAGATGGACCAACCGGTTCTGTTGGATATACTGGACCTACTGGCGTTACTGGTAACACGGGAAACACAGGACCAACCGGAAACACCGGAAACACCGGAGCCACAGGACCAACTGGAACAACTGGAAACACGGGACCCACCGGACCCACTGGACAAACCGGTAATACGGGACCCACAGGGAACACCGGTTCCACTGGACCAACAGGCGCAACAGGACGAACAGGTCCTACAGGATCCACTGGTGCAACCGGAACAACTGGTGCCACTGGACCGACTGGCGCAACGGGCTCAACAGGCGCAACTGGACCAACTGGTGAAACTGGCACAACTGGACCAACTGGACCAACTGGACAAACAGGAAATACAGGACCAACTGGCAACACTGGTTTCACAGGACCCACAGGTTCAACCGGGAACACCGGCCCTACGGGCAACACCGGACCAACTGGCAACACTGGAACAACTGGACCCACGGGGCCAACGGGATACACGGGAAACACAGGAACAACTGGACCTACCGGAATTTCAGGAGATAAATATTTGACAACTACAGAAAACACACACACACTACAACCCAGAACATCAAACTCACTTTCTCTGGTTGTGGGAACCGGATTGTCGTATATTCCTGGGAATTCGGTGATAATCAACGATACAAGCGACCCATTAATTAATATGTTTGAGGCTACAGTATATTTGTACAACATTTATACAGGATATATAGCGTTTGATAATGTAGTTAATATTAAAGGGTTCTCGAGCGATATTACTAGCACATTTAATGTAAATCTGGATGGTATTGATGGACCGACAGGTAACACTGGCCCAACGGGCAACACAGGACCCACTGGAAACACAGGACCCACTGGGTCAACTGGTAACACCGGACCCACCGGAAACACAGGACCCACCGGAAACACTGGGCCAACCGGACCAACAGGAAACACTGGAACCACTGGACCGTTAGGAACTGGACCAACTGGGGCAACTGGAAACACTGGTAATACTGGTCCTTTAGGAACTGGCCCTACGGGAAACACAGGAAACACCGGGCCAACAGGAAATACAGGACCTACGGGGAATACTGGACCTACCGGTAATACAGGTAATACTGGACCAACTGGTTTACCAGGAGATAAATACTTGACATCTTCCCAAGGAAGTATTTTGTTGGATCCTCGTGGAAATAATTCCGAAACGTTTACTGTAGGTGTCGGATTATCATACAGAACAGGAAGCAGTGTATTGGTTTCTGATAGTGGAAACCCGTTGTTAAATACATTCGAGGCACGTGTATTATCTTATGATATAGTCAGTGGTGGTATTGTGTTGGATGAAATTGTGAATATAAATGGATTCGTCTCTCCAGTTACAAGTATTTTCAATGTAAATTTGGACGGCATCGACGGACCCACTGGACCTACGGGCAACACTGGTCCAACGGGGAACACTGGTCATACTGGCAATACTGGCCCTACGGGCAATACTGGACCGACGGGTAACACCGGCCCTACGGGCAATACTGGACCTACCGGAAATACTGGACCTACCGGAAATACTGGAAACACAGGCCCGACGGGCAACACTGGTCCAACGGGAAATACTGGCAACACTGGCCCTACGGGTAATACTGGACCAACCGGAAACACTGGTCCAACTGGAAATACAGGAAATACAGGTAATACAGGGAATACTGGACCAACCGGAAACACTGGCCCGACGGGCAACACTGGTCCTACTGGCAATACTGGACCTACCGGAAATACAGGCAATACAGGACCAACGGGAAACACTGGTCCAACTGGAAATACAGGAAATACAGGTAATACAGGGAATACTGGCCCGACGGGCAACACTGGTCCAACCGGAAATACAGGACCCACCGGAAATACAGGAAACACAGGACCAACGGGCAACACTGGTCCAACCGGAAATACAGGCAATACAGGGAACACTGGCCCGACGGGCAACACTGGCCCTACGGGCAACACTGGACCAACCGGTAATACTGGACCAACAGGAAATACTGGTCCAACAGGGAATACTGGACCAACCGGAAATACTGGACCAACTGGTTTACCGGGGGATAAATATTTGACAACGTCTCAAGGAAGTATTTTGTTGGATCCTCGCAATAATGTCACTGAATCGTTTACTGTAGGTGTCGGATTATCATATATCACAGGAAGTAGTGTTTTGCTCACACATAGTGTAGCACCTACAACTAATAGTTTGGAAGCACGTGTGGCATCGTATGATATATATACTGGCGCGATAGTGTTGGATAATATTGTAAATATTTATGGATTTTCAAACAGTATTACCGGGATATTTATTGTCAATTTAGATGGAGTGGATGGTCCAACAGGTAATACTGGACCTACCGGTAATACTGGACCTACCGGTAATACTGGTTCTCCGGGAGATAGGTATTTAACTCTCTCTACATCGATGCTGTCGAATCCTCGAAATGTAGCTCAAGAAACATTTATTGTAGATGTGGGTCTTGCATACCTTCCCGGGAGTTCTGTATTAGTTTCATATGCTTCTGCACCTTTTCAACATAAATATGAAGGACGCGTGAAAACATATAACATTTATAATGGTGTTATTGAAGTAGATAACATTGTAAATATCGAAGGATTCAACTCTTCAATATATGGTCAATATAATATCAACTTGGATGGAATTGATGGTCCAACAGGTAACACTGGACCAAC
>Ga0209092_10002096_pt1 | contig 18659 bp, 14 predicted proteins | sample FraStrMetagenome_FD_187446 | JGI IMG/M metagenome (GOLD analysis project Ga0209092, IMG submission 187446) | Marine eukaryotic phytoplankton communities from Arctic Ocean - Fram Strait ARC3M Metagenome (SPAdes) (version 2) | ecosystem: Environmental > Aquatic > Marine > Oceanic | place: Fram...
AAAGAGAAAAGACACAAAGAATTTCAGGAAGAACAACTTATTCATCAACGTAGTGAAGCGATGTACAGATCATTTAAAAGAAGCGAGAGTTTTTCTGGATGAGTGGAGATTTTTTTATTGCCAGCAGTATTTATAAACATATTCCTATATACATTTAATCATAAAAAGAGGTATGGTGGAACTTTTTTTCAACAGTGTATTGCGAATCTTTGGATATATAATTTTAATTGAAAATATTAGATCTAGTGAGAGCTACTTGTTTTTCTTCTGCGATTTATCATTAATATAAAGGAGGTTTACTTTCATTTCCTTTAAATTTAATTCTTCACTTTAAATTATGCAAGACCAACAACAATCTTCAGCAATTCTTTATTTCTGTTGATAATTTCCGCATCTGAATCACTTGCATCAACTGAGTCATAAATATTCACAATTTTATTTGCTGTTTCTTCACTCAATTCAATTCCTTCTACCTCTCCTCCCACGAAAGCAGCGTAATTGAGCATATCTTTGATTTCTGTCACACAATTTTCATCTCTACCTCTCAAGAGTTCTTTCTCAATATTGTATACAGCATCTGTCGTCTTTCTTTCTACTATTCCTCCGAGGATTCGCTCGCAATCCTCAGCTGAAAGTCCCAAGCTTTCTTGGATTTCAGATAGAATTTCTCCACTCTCCGGTGAAATTTCTCCAGAATCGATTCCTGTTGTTACTTCAATAGCAAACATACCTTCAAGTCGATCTCTTGGAAGCCCTACATCTTCATACATTTCCAATCCCATTGCATTACACTTTTCACGAAGTGATTTGATTGCTGAAGCACTTGGGCTATCGAAAACTGTATTGGCTTGCTCGAACAAAACTTTCTTTTGAGCAGATTGCATCATTTCAGCTCCTTGATCCCCACTCAAATTGAGTTTTTGTTGCATGGTCGCCAAGAACATCATGTCTTGTTGGTCCAAGCTCTCCTTGCTACTGAGCGCATTTTTAATGTAGTTTTCATAAACCATACTACCGATATCGCCTCCTACAGAATCCATCTGTTCCTTTGAAAGGCCAAGAATTCCTCCGAATGTCGCGGTTTCGGCTTCGTAGCGTATCTGCTGTTCTCCCTGTGCTTGGAACCCCCCCACAACAAATTGGCGATACAGCGCATCCACCATGTCTGCCTCAACGGCAGCAATTCCAAGTGCAGTTACGGGATAAGAAAATTCATAGATAGGTTCATCTACTTCAACATCTTCTCCATCTACTGTTTTTTTAACTTTCTTCTTGCCGGTCTCATTTTTTTCAATGATATCATTTTCTTTATAGAAATCAATAAGATTCATGATTTCTCCCATGATATTTCCATCAGTGCCTATTCCAAGTTTTCCCTGATATTTTGTTCGCAATCAAAAAGTTAAAAATTTATTACACAAAATTGAATGATCGTGAATACAAATGAAACTCACTGTTGGTCCCTTTCCTCCCTGGAATACATCTTGTCCCATATCAACACCTTTCTTTTGTGCCAATTGTTGCTGAGTCAACATGCTTCTCTCCAATTCGTTTGCAATCAACTGTATCATGGGCTTCATCTTATCTTGAACGGCAGAAAGGAAAAGCTTTTTGGCAGCGTCTTTATCAATTCCCAAACGAGTAACTAATTCCTCAAGAGGGGTACGGAATTCTGGACGAATAACGCCTGTAATGCCCATAGATTCCAGAACAGATTTCTTGTAGGTGCTGCCAAATGCAGCATAATGCATGGCGGAAACATCATCAGAAGTAAGTCTCAGAAGAGTTTGCAGAGAAGTGAGTTGTTCAGACATATCGGATGTTGGGATTCCAGCAGGACACTGTATTAAAAATAAAAATCAGATCGCAGAGTTAGAAAAACGAATGTTTCAAAATGAAATTATATGCATCGAGACGCACCTTCAAGGCGACAATCCTTAAAGAGTCTTTGTAAGTATTCATTCCATACTCCTTGACTAGTTCATCTGGAATATTCATCTTGCTAATCAATTCATCTACTCTTTTCTGCAAATTTTCCACTAAAACTGGAGTCCAATCATCTCCAGTGATTTCAAGTGAAGCGGCCTTCAATTCCCTTTCAACAATAGGTCCTGAAACACTTCGTGCAGCCTCGCTCACTTGATATTCAGACATAGCTAGGAGCGTAGAAATTTCAGCCAGTTGTGACTCAGTGTCTGCGTCCATACCGTCACTGCCACCTGAAACTGAGTGTTTAATTGCACGAGACAGGAAAAGTGTGTAGAGCTTTTGACGATCTTCAGGTGGAATAAATCCGCATGCAGATGTCTTGCTAGATGTTGAGAAGAATTTCTCATCGAAGGAAGCGACAGATTCTTCATCTTCATTCTGTGCAGAAAGAAGATCGGGATATTCAGCCAAAACTGAGAAGACAGACTTTTTAACTTCAAGTGCTTCCAGAAGAGAATCATATGCTCCAGACTCATTACTAACACGAGCACAATTCATTGCAGCATCCAGTGGAGATCCTAACTTTTGAACAACAGCAGATTCAAGCAGAGGTCTCATGGCAGATGAGGAGAGACATAACTCAGATTGACGTTTGGTAATTTCCCCCCAGAGAGACTTAGAATCGGCTCCTTCTTCGCATGCTTCGTCAAAAGTAGCAATCACAGTTTTTTGGAAGACAGGTGTGATTTCGTTGGCCAATTCATATTCGGCATCAGCATCTTCGATCTCCAAAACATTTTGAAGTTCTTTTAAACGATCCATGGTTCCATCAGGGAAAGTGATACTATCTTCATCAATATCCTCTGATCCATCACCTAGCCCAAGGACAGTTTTGACCTCTTCGGTGTAACAGTTCAAATGCATGTCACGTTTCACAAAATCATCAATACCGAGAGTTTGTCTGGCACGATCCAACATGGCTGGGCTTACAGCTCCAGTATCCAGTTTGACGCGAGTGCTAGTCAAGGCTCGTTCATAAAATGGTTCGGCAACACTCTGAAGGCGGTCTCTAGCTTCCTCAGGGAAAGCAACCTTGAGTGCCTTAGAGATACGACTCATTTCAAAAACATAGGCTCCGTCGTTGCCTTCATCTTTTACACTATCATCATCCGATGTAGATTGAATAGAACGGGAAGATAACCAGAGTAGCTTGTCAAGTCGCATACGGTCAGGATGGTCTTCGTCTTGTAATTCTTCCTCAGGTGTGAAGAGACAAGTAGTACGATAAAATTCAGAAGCGGCATTTGAGTGCGCTTCTCCCAAATCCAAACTAGACAAGTTGAAAATAGAACGCAAATTCGATAATTCCTTTAATTCAACAGTCTTGGCATAGGGATTTTTGCACATGGCAAGAAGGTATTGAGTGTAGATGTCCATCAAAATCACAGTTAGATCTCCGTTTTCAATATCGACTTTATCATTCTTTGCCACAGTCATAATTTCTTCACTTAGACTGGCAGCGTTGTTACTCCAAGCGTCCTCATCATTTTCTATGGCATCCAATAGCAATTCAGCAATAGCAGGTTTTGCAGCTTCAGCAGACATAGAATCAAGCTTGCTCTTTCCTACGGAACTCATGATTCCAGTTATACCAGCTCCTACAGCATTAGCCACGATACGACGGGATGGTGTGAGAGCGAATCCCAACAAAGCACCAGCTGGGATTGAAGCGGTTGAGATGATGTTGCGGACAGCAGAAGGTGTTTTACGAACAACAGAAGGAGTAGCTTTGGATTCAACAATGGCTTTTAGTGCATCTTTTCCACATGGTTCAACGAGCATCGTAAGGCTTTGAGTATTAGCAGTAGGATATTGTGTGGTAGAGGCATGTCTGCAAGTTTTTGGAAGTGCAAATGTATGACGATTGTTGGATGCAACGAAGGAGGATGAATGAGGTGATGACATTAAGTGGGAGCTGAAGGCGTCAGCATTATTGGAGAGTGCTGCTCCGGCGATGAAGGCAACGGCTAATGAATATTTAACCATGTTGGAACTGAATTAAATTGATTTTTCGATAGGGTATAGAAATGAAGATTGAGACCTGGATATTTGATCTTCTTTTGGCTGATCTGAAAATGCAAGTATTTCACTGGGGTAATCAGACTGAAAAGAGTTCTCAATTGGTGTGTAACGAATGAATCGAAGAATGAAGGACACACGAACCCAATATATCGAGTTATTTTATTTCTCTATAATCGTTTATCACAAAAAATAAACCAAAAGTAAGAATTAAGAATGCAATGAAATAATGAGCGATGGTTTGGCTTGATAGCTCACGTATGTAAAGACGTATGAAAAACGATTGAAATTTTCATACAAACGACTGGAATCGCCACGCGGAGCATGACATCAAGTTCCAAAACTTCAAGATAAATTTCATCAAAATCAACAATTAACTGTAGGAACACGTAGAATACAGTAAATATATAACGAAGGCCATCAAATTGAAATTGGATTTATTTGCAACCGGAAGGAATTTCTATCTATTCAGGAAACGCACGTACTTGAATTTCGTAAGTGCAAACTACCATCTATTTATTGAAGTATTTTAGTGCGGCAACCAAATCTCCACCATGTCTTGAAAAGTTAGTACGCACGGACTTATTGTACAGATAATTCATGTGAAACCATATTGACTTTTTTATTTTGCTTTTGACGTGGAGGTATCCAGACAGACAACGAGGACAAATGAGATCTCTATTTTTTGCGACCACACGAAACAATTATAGAACATCTAAAAAAGCTTTAGAAGATGGTTCACCCAAAGTATCGCAAGGGCATTCAATCGATATATTGGCGAATCCATTGTATTTACTAATAAATTCTATTATGATAAGAAAATAAAACCGAATTCTATCTGTTTCTTTATTCTTTTCACCTCAGCACCAAATAATTAAATTCTCTTTCTAAAGCGCCATGATTTTTGTATTCTTGACTTTTTTGAAGAAATGAGCTTGGTTTCTACCAAATAAGAGTTATACCTAGCTGATATTATTGGAAATCTGAAGAGTAGTACAACTCTAGATGTAAATCAAATGACTCCAAAAATGGGCTTTATAAATAATAAACTTGACAAATTTATATCCCTTTACTGGTAAGTGAAAGAAGATTTTTATTTTTTGACATGGAAGCTCATTAAACACAGAGGAAACTAGACCTGATTTGTGTTGAATGCGATCTACACAAATTCTTATTTGTGGTAACTGTTACAGAGAGGTTGAAGGAGATATTGGCTTAAATGCCCACTGCACAAAAGCATTTGATATTATAACTTGAGGGCGAAGTAAAAATTTTCTGAAGCGGAGGAATCCGTTCACGTTTGTTGGTCAGAGATGACGCCACAATCACGAAAAGACGAAAAAGAATAAAAATAAAAAAAGCTAAAAATCACCAAAAGATTTTCTTTGCAACATATGTCTCATTTTTCGTAAGTCTAGTTTTTGCGAAAGTCTCCAAAGAAGTTTTCACATTCGCAATGGATATTGCAGATCTCAATTAGCTACACCAAGCGAATTAAGATCAATACTGTTGAATCTTTTGAGCTATGAAGAGACTTGCTGGTTTCTCAAAGAAAATTTGGTACGGAGATCTAGATAGTCATATGTCAAAGAAAAAAAGTTTCTTTTATAGCGGCATATCCTATTTTATATATACATACAGCTTTTGGAGTCAACTAGTAGTTGAAAAATCAACATAGAGATGATTTTCCACATTGGTGAATTCGTACTTCTGCATGGTCTGAAGAACGCCAAACATTACAATGGAATTGCTGGACTCGTGATGGGAGAAAAGAATGAAGAAGGACGTTACCGTATTGAGCTTCTAGATCACGAGGAAGGATGGGAAGAGTCAAATCCCGATCAAAAGCAAGAATGCGGTGGAAAAACCTTGAAAGTAAAAGAAGCAAATCTGTTAAAATCTGAGGATTCCAAACACTGGAAAATGCGACTCATTACATGCAATGGCTTTGCAAATAAATCAATTCACGAGATCATCACACAATCTCCTATTGGAGATACTGAGGATTGTGAAATGCTATGCCAGTCAATCTGGGATGAGTATACTGAAACAATCCCTTTTTTCTGCCTAAATAAACTTAAACAGAAGGAAATTTGTTCAGAGGACGTGAAGGGCCACAAGTTGTTTTGGATCAAATGCGAAGCCATGATGCATCACTTTTTGATTGAAAAATCTCGAGGGAGATTCAGGTTCTACCAGGCGTATATTGATGCTTATACAGCCAAGGAATGGTGCAGTTTAGGAACAGTTAATTCTGATAAGTTTAAGCACAGTCTTATTTGGAAAAAATTTGGTGGTGGTCGAACAGTTGGACCAAATGAAATCAAGAAACTATTTGCTTCTATTCGTGAAATTCAAGATTTGATTCCAGCCTTGACTCCATATTTGTTAAAATATGTTCCGAACGTGAATGCCCAAGATGTACATGATATTGGTCTTATCCAGAAAAGAAGACACGATGATTACTTGATTGGACGATTCCAAGATATTCTTCAAATTTGTATAGAATGGTCTTCTAATGTTATCAATAATATTGCGTCTCTTGGTATTACTTATTTCGGTGTTGAGGAAGATGATGGAAAACTTATGTACGACTCAAGCGAATTTGTATCCATGGGGCAAGGTAATGGCTACCTCTTCCGTATCCCAACAAACCTTTACAAGAAAGTACAAACTGCAAATTATAACCTCACTGGAGTCGTCCTTCTCAATCCTGCAATTTTTGTAAAAATGGTCAATGCTGGATTACTGTGGGAATTCTCAAAGGATCAATACACTGGTGGTTATTCTGGATTTGGTTTTATAGCAACTTCCTGTGATGGACAAGGAGAACTAGTGGCTCCTTGGCTAGAATAATCTCACAGTTTCTTTATGTAATAATCAATTCTTAATATGTTTAACTCAACATAATCTGCTACAAACTAAAAGACCATGTTTTTATAGTCAAAGTAGACGTTGTCATTCAATTCTTCGGTTAAGTACTCTTTTTTTTCATGCTTAAGAAAAAGTGCATGAGAATTTATAAGCACTCATAGAGGAATAAATGATTTGTTAATTGATAGTTGATCTAGAAAAATATAGTTCATGAAAATACTTCAAAAGCTCCCATATTATGAAAAATCATGCGTGTTGCATCGACGCTTCGATCCACTTTATCAATTGTGATAATTCATAACATTAACTTTTATAAATTTCCATCTGTTCATCTTCTGATAATTCAGTAACAGTCCAATGTGCCCAAAGAAGTGCCCCTACATCATAAAGAGCGTGTGCTACAATTGGTACTGCCAGATTGAAATCTGAAAATTGGAATAGATAACCAAAAAAAACACTCGCAATAGCCGCCAAAAAGGCGTACAAAGGAGTGACCGCATGTAAAGCACCAAAGACAACCGAAGTTATAGACACAGCAAACATGTTACCGAAACGTTGTGCTATTTCCGACTGCAAAATTCCTCTAAACAACATTTCTTCACCAATTCCAGCAGATAGTCCCAATGCTGTTGCAGTCAAAAGAGCAAGTAAAGGTTTTCGTTTGGTTCCAAGTAAAGCAAGAACAGATCGTTGTGTCGCCTTGGATACATCTTGTAAAGCTTTGAATTTCTCTTCAAATATATCCAAAAATGCGGCTAGCCCAAAAAGTGGGATAGTTGCTAATGCTCCTGCTTTGATAGCAGAGGATGATAACGCAAAGTTTGCTCCAAGTCCATAGTTTGGAGTGTTTAAAATAAGAGCTGCAATTATGGAGGCAATGATAAGTGTTGATTGACCCCCAATAAGAGCCGCCGTTACTTTTCCATTGAAGATAGGGTCTTCATTTTCAGCATTACTTTCAGATAAAAAATTTGCAGTATGTGACCTGATATTATTATGAAAGGGTGATTTGAAAAATGTCAATGATTTGTCTGACGAAAGTTTTGATTGGACAGAAATAGGACCAAAGTTTATTTTTCCGAAAGAGGGAGATGTTGGTGCTGTAAAAGCCCTACAATGGATGAGCGAAAGAGCTCCTACAAGTAACCCCAATGACTTTTTCGACATGACTGCTGGATGTATTGCAAGTATTAGGTATCTCGAAATCGGCAACAAGATTGTGAGTCGATTTGCACAAAAATGAATGCCACGTACGTACGTTGCTATTTTAGCTGGAGTTTTCGTTTGCGTTCATCTCTTCATAAGAAATGCAACCACGACATGACTTAGCAATATACTTGCTTTAACAAATGAACTAACTCATCAGATGATTTTTATGCAAACTTAAATAACGAATGAGACAAATTTTATCATGGTGAGGTTAAATAGTTTTGTCCTATATTTAATAGAAAATCATCATTTCAATTTCATGAAACAGTGCCTGCATGGCTAGGGCATAACATATTTCTATCTTGAAAAAGGGTATTGTTTTCGCTCCGATGTCACGGGTCACGATGAAATATAAGATGCTGCATGTCATGGAGTGGATTCACCTTTGAATAGGAAAGTCTATGAACAAATAGTGCTTTGCTGCTGTTTATTTAGTTCTTTATATATGATTCTGCTCAGCAAAATATGGAAAGCTCTTGATTATAAGCTACAACTCAATAAAAGAAAGTACTTTGAGGTCATGGATATGTTGACTGGATTTACGGTTTCAATTCTGCCCCGTTAACATCTCCATTAAGTCTCTTTTTCTTGTCTGCCAATTTCATCACTTTTTCTTCATTTGTCAATATTTCATCAGCGGCTGCTTCAAATGCTGGTTCTACGGAGCTTGTTCGAGTTGCTGTTCCAATGAACATTGAAAAAACTTTGAATGCTCCAGTTACAACGTACGACAATGTAACCAAAGTAGTAAGCATAGAAATAACAACTTTACTTCTGAAACGAACTTCACCAGTTTGAGGATCTAAATCGTCTGATCCATTTAATTCGCTGTCGTCAAATGGGTCTCGTACGGTCTTTTCCATCTTACGGTAAACTTCACGAAATACCTCCGGTAAAATGTAAAATAAACCTCGGTAGGCACGATATAAAATGAAAAGACTGAAAAGTCCACAAGCCTTAGTTGTGTACAGAATTTTCTTTGTTTGGTTATCCATAAAAGTCTGTGCTTTTTCATTTGCCTCAAGTGCCATTGGTTTCAAAGCAAGACAATATTCATCAAATTTTTCAAAGACGGACTTATCTGTTTTACTCGTGCTAGTTCCAGTTTTTTCCACAACTTCGGCATCCTTAGGACTTTCGCTAGATGCACGAAGCTGGGAGAAATTAGGTTTATATTCTACTCGGTTAGAAATTCCATTTCTTCTGTTAGTGAATAGGGGGGAGGTAGTGCATCTTTGTGGAACAGATGGTGTGAAACTTGATGACCCTGAAATGGAGGCGGCTACGATAAGGCTCGTAAAAATGATTTTAGAAACCATTTGATAAATTTCAATTAACTATAGAGATGGAAGTGACAAGAAGCAACGAATAGGTTGGTTTGTGACTGTACAATCATACAAGTTTTGAGGTTCAGAAGCGAAATGGAACGCTTTCAAATATCTAAAGAACGATACCTCATACGAAATGACTGCTTTCAACGTTCAAAAACTAAATTTATTTGCTTAGCGTTTGTCTTGTTCAGCCTGTCACTGTTTTGTCTCGGCCTTGACGTACCTTTGATGCTTTTGCAAAAAAATATATTCTAACTTGAAAAGGAGAAAAAGTCGAGAAAGGAATGTTCTTATTTCGCTTTAGATCTTGAACACAATGCTATACTTCAACAAATTTGCAAGAGGCTGCAGAAATTACCATGTGTGTAGAATCGATTTTTCTTATTTGTACTAAGACTCTATGTAGTTTCCTACAGCTGTTTTTAGTATGTGTAGAATAAGGGAGATTATTTAAAAAGACGATATGATGTTTAACGGCTCATTTTCTGCGGAAGATGGAACGAATGTTTATTTTAGTATCTCTGGAATTGATTGGAATGGTTTGGAATTTTTGGTTATGACCCAAATAACCTTTAGAAAAGAATATTATACGAAGGTCAAAGTAACTCCTCGCCAAAATAAATGTACTTAGGTGTAGAACTACAAAAATATGTTGAGTCTACGGATGCATTGCAAATAATAGGTTACGAGAAAAAGGAGAAAAAGGATCTAAGCTCATTTAAAATTTTGGCAAAAATGTTTCTTTGTACACTTTCCTCACAAAAGCAACCACTTATCTTTGCATCAAACAATTGACATTCAAATTCATTTCAGAAGGACGGAATATATGCATATAGATAACTCATTTTCAAACAATATAGTTTATCTGAATGAGATATATCAATGTAGAACTGAAATATAGAGAATTGATAGAATACATCCAATTTGTATCATTTATAGCTATTAAAACATGTTGATGAGTTATTTTTTCGTTTCCCATGAACAATAATATATCATGACATCATAACTATTTCTTATTTCATTTCATTTGCGCAATAAAGGAGAATTTTCTGTGAGCACGCCCTTCGAAATTCCTAAATCCGTTTGCGACTTTTTCGACACACTCTGAAAATATTTGACGCAAAACCAAAATGCTGCTATACATCTCCAAACGGACAAACATGATTTAGCAATCCATATCCAAAGTAAGGAATGATGCAAGCTATATCCCATGATAAGAACCGGTCCAAATATTAGGCAAACACCGATAACCATCAAATTTCTTACAAATCCAAAGGCTTGATGAGCAAATAATAATCCATCAGATATATATACCATGGCATTAATAGGTTGCATACATGCAATAAATGTCCAAATATTTTCCAATAGACTATAAATCTCCTCATCTGTATCCGGATGAATGAATAACGAAATAATATTCTCTTTCCAAATCATCAAAACTACTAAACAGAGTACCCCCAATAAAAATCCTAACCAAAAAAGTCGTAGCGTCAATATCTTCATAGTCTCATTCTGTTTGCCCCCCAACAAACGCCCTCCTACCATAGTACCCACATCCGCAAATCCATCACAGGTGTAGGAGACAAGACTCCAAAGTTGGAGAATAATTTGATGCGCGGATAATGTATTTGGTCCTAACCGACTAGCCATGACGGTGAGACTGTACATGGCACTTTGAAGACATATGGATCGTATCATCATATTCGACGAAGATTGGAGAAATTCAAATATATCAAATGAATCAGATTCATCATCGAAAGATCCTTCTGGAGGAACATCTTCCACATCCATCTCTTTGTTTTCGGGGATTTTTAAATTTTGTACAATGTTTGTATTAGGTTTAATCCAATAGGCAGTAGGCACCAATATGAAAACCCCCACCAAATTGGCAATCGAAGTTGCTAAACCAGCTTCGAATAAACCTTTTTTCCATACAAATAATACTCCATAATTGAGACCCACATCCAACACATTCATTATAGTATTCAAAACCGTAACTAATTGTACATGTTGTTTACCAACCAAAATTCCTGTCCCAACTTTGGCCAAAAAAGCACAAAGAATCGAAACTATCCTACCTTGAAAATATGACCATACCAATGGTTGAAGTTCTGTCAAAACCTTCATTAATTGGTATAAACTCCCAGAATAAAACCCTGCCCAGAGACCAAAGACACAAATTAATCCAACGCAAATGGAAATCCCTATAGTCCAAAGTATGCTCCATTTCACTTGTTCTAAATTAATGTTTTTTCTTCCCACAATTTGAGCCATTTGAGCCATGGGAACATAAAGTAAAAAATTACAAATGCCCTGACAAAATCCGATAGTTGATTGGACTATAGACCATGTGGCCATATAATTGGTTCCTCCAGCATGAGCGAAGAAGGAGAAGTTACAGATTAAAGCTAAAGGTCCTACAGCATTGTTCCAGATAGCAGGGATACCATTTTGGAGCAAAAAACTGTATTGAATATCGTTCGGTGGCGATTCTGGTGGTGACATGATTTTGTAAATATTTTCGAGGTATCGAATGATGTGAGCAATCTATCATTTAGAAGGGTTTTCTTACGTCATCAACGAGAAGCTTGACGTCAAGATCGCAAGGTATCATTTCAAAGTTAAACCTATAAATGCGAATTAGCTTCGTAGACTTTTGTATCATGTTCTTGTAGACCATCGTAGACTCTTGTGTCTCTTATTTTTTCATTCCATCAATTTTTATGTCTCTCTGCTGATTGATTGAACGAGCTTTCATCTTTGTTGAATCAACACAGGAGCAGGCACACCCATTGTTCAATAAATTGATGAGATAATTTTGACTGACAGGGAGTTATACAACACATTGCATTCATCGTAAAAATTGACTGTTTCAAACAAACCATATTGAAATATCTTCAATCCTTGCATTGGCGATTAATTCATTATCATGAGCACATCCAAACAGAAAAAAGAATTCAAACTTAACGAGGAAGCATTTCAAGAATTTGCCACGCTACTTTCTGAATGTCCACCCACCACCTTTAATTCTACACCTATCGAAAGCACACCTCAATACCAAAAGGCCACTGAGAAAATCAACACTGCTTTACAAGCTTTTGGAGTTATAAATCATCAAATTAATAACAAGGCAATTTGGAAACGACGTATTCCATCCTCTTCATTCACCATTCCCAAAATCCCACCTTTGCAAACTCTTTTACCCCATTCCTCTCTTCCACCGCATTTACAATCCAAATACATACCAAACAATGATGGAATTGTCGAGGTCCCCATATCCATGCTCCATCCACCTTCATCATCAGATCTAAAAGAGAATTCTCTACAACGACCTCTCCAAGGAAATTTATCTGGAAAACTCACCGAATATACACGAGGTCAAGTAGGTCAACGACGACCCTTTCAAGCTGGAGGGATGGATTCAGATGATAATGAATCAGATCTAGATGATGAAGAAAAAGAAGAAAAACTCCTAAAGCAAAAATTAGAAGAGGAACATGCTAAAACTGCTAGACAAGCATTGGCAGTAGGGGGATTGGAGGCATATCAAAAAGGATGGTTGATCATGTCTCCTCCTGGGGTCAATTTTGAAAAGGGATTAGATTTGCATCACGTTTATAACGATGAGATTGTTCAAAAATATAAAACACAAACAATTAAGGACCATGATGAAGAAGAACAACATACAGAGACAAAATTTTCAAATAATGCTTTGCATGTATCTAAGAATAGAATACAGGAGACTGCTGGAATGTGGGATCAAAGTTACTTCGATGATGATTCACTATTTGGCAGTAGTAGTAGTAGTTCCAGTGAAAGTGAAAGTGAAAGCGAAACAGAGAATTTAGAAGACGAACAAGAAAAGGATCAAGTCATTGATGCCCCAACTTTAAATGATAATAATTTAATGAAAAATTCCAATTTTACTAAAGAAGCATCCGGAGTCAATGAAAATACTAAGGAGGAAGAAGATGAAGACGTGGATGCACTTCTGGAAGAACTTTCAAATCCTACATACACACCCAAAACTAAACTCACGTCAACGAAAACACCGAATTCACTCCTTCCAAGTAAATCAAAAACTACACCTAAATCCTGGGCCGTCACCAAACTTTTGCCCATTGGCAATTATCACACCTATTTACCCAACCCCGCATTGAAATTCCCTTTCGAACTTGATGATTTTCAACAGCAAGCAATTGCACGATTAGAACGAAAAGAATGTGTGTTTTTAGCTGCGCATACATCTGCTGGCAAGACTGTTTGCGCAGAATATGCAATTGCACTTGCACGAAAACATTGCACCAGAGCTATTTATACTTCTCCAATAAAGGCGTTATCTAATCAAAAATATAGAGATTTTCGATTAAAATTTGGAGATGATGTAGGGTTGATCACGGGGGATTTGCAAATTGGCGCAGATAGTAGTTGTCTTATAATGACTACAGAGATTTTGAGGAGTATGCTTTATCGAGGGGCGGATTTGGTGCGGGATATCGAATGGTGAGTTAATTTTTTTTGGAATAGAATTGATTCAACAAAGTCTCATACTAATCTAATTTGGAATATGTTGGTTTTTCAAATTTTGTCGGAATATAGGGTTATTTTTGATGAAGTCCATTACATCAATGATTCGGAACGAGGTGTTGTATGGTATGTGTTTTACAATGATGAGCTTTATTGAATGGGTGTACAACATTCAATTTTGTTGTAAATCTCATACAATAATTTATTCATACAACAGGGAAGAAGTCATTATTATGCTACCTGATTATGTCAACCTCATTTTTTTATCTGCCACCACTCCCAATACCATTGAATTTTCCGATTGGATAGGACGTACCAAAAGAAAACCCGTCCATGTTATTCGGACCAATTATCGTCCTGTTCCCCTTTCACATCATTTATATGCAGGGAACAAACTTCATAAAATCTTAGAAGGATCGTCTGCTTTTCTAGAAAAGGGTCATCGAGATGCTACAAAGGCTCTTTTACCAACCTCTGCCAAGGATGATAAAATAGGAAAACAGACAAAAGGAAAAGGAGGAGCAGGTTCACAGCAACGTTCCACTGGGTACAAGTCCCAAGGATCGAAACATGCAGCTTGGCAACAGCAAGGAAATAAGCAGAATTGGACATCGTTGGTCAAGTTTCTGGATAGAGAAGGTCTTACCCCCACAGTAATTTTTTCCTTTTCCAAAAAGGTATGTTTCATATGCACTTTTAGATAATTGCTGCATAATTCGCAATCCACTTATAATATGATCACTTTCAAAGAAATGTGAAGAAATAGCACACATGCTACGATCATTGGATCTTAACACAGCTTCCGAAAAAAATGCAGCTCATTTATTTGGAGTTCAAACCATGAGTCGATTGTCTGCTAGTGATGCTTCGTTACCACAAGTTTTAGCAACGGTGGAAATGGTCAAACGGGGTATAGGAGTGGTGAGTTGAAATCTCTCTATAATATGATTATCGTAGGAAGAATTATCATATCCTAACTTTTACATATTTTACAGCATCATGGAGGATTGCTTCCTATTTTGAAAGAAATGGTAGAGATTCTTTTTTCTAGAAACTTGATTAAAGTATTGTTTGCGACAGAGACTTTTGCTATGGGTGGTAAGAAGATAGCATGTGAAAATTAACTTTGAATGACCTGCTTGTTAGAAAGACTAATCGCTATCTTTATCCCTTTATCATTATGTAAGTAAATATGCCTACTCGGGCTGTCGTATTTAATTCGATTCGTAAACATGATGGTCAACAGTTTCGTGAGCTTGAACCTGGAGAATATACGCAAATGGCTGGTCGAGCTGGAAGAAGAGGATTGGATAAAGTTGGAACTGTAATAATATGTTGTTTTGGTGAGATACCTCCACCAGCACCAATAGTAAAACGAATGTTAACAGGATCTTCGACAAAGTTATCATCTCAATTTCGTTTAACCTATAATATGATTCTGAATCTGTTGCGTGTAGAAGACATGAGTGTGGAAGGAATGATCAAACGATCTTTTTCTGAGTTTGCCACTCAGCGTGCTCTTACCACCAACGAATACCCTAAATTGCTAGCACGTGGATCCAAAACTCTCGCAAAATTAGAAGATCAGTTTGAGAAAGACAAGGATTTTCGGGTGGGAGTAGATGATTTAGAAGAGTACTATGCTTTTTGTAATGATTTGATGTTATTAAATACGAAACTTTTGACCTACCTTTTATCAGCATCTGCATCGGGAACTGGAGGAGGAGCGTTGGTACCTGGCCGTGTCTTAGTTGTCACTGCAGCGAGAAAGAGGGGATATGTGAGGACCCCGGCAATTTTACTCAGGCCTCCTACGCTTGCATTAGATAAGAGTGATTCCACTAGTGACGATCTCACTTCGCAACAAGACAGTTTGAAATGTAGTCAAAAAATGGTTTGCATGGTTCTCTTGCCGAAAAGTTATGACCCAAATGAAAAGGAGTCTAAAGAACAAAAACCAACAGAAAAATTCGGTCAACTCAATTATGTCGGTACTGTTAAAAATAGGTATTATGCAATTCACGAAATTGAATTAGATGAAATTCTTATGGTATCTGCAAAGAAACATAAATTCGACTGCAAAATGCTGTTTGCTGAAGAAACATCTACTTCTTCTCTTTCATCAAGAATCACTGCTTCTCGTATGGTGCCACCTGTGGATAATACTTTTGCTAGCTTTAAATCTATTGGTACGAAAAATGATAATCGAAACATGCTTGATCCTTTTGCAGGATTCAAACCAAGAGGGAAAAAGTCAGCTTCCACAAAGAATGCTACTCCAACATCATCAAAATCCTTGGTAGAAGACTCAACAATGCAAATTCTTACAGACGCCGAGACTCAAGTTTCAAATAAAGAGTTTCCCATCATAGATCTCCGAGAATGCGCCAAAGGTATACATCAGGGAACCTCAACGTTTGAATTCCGATCGCATTGTGCAAATATGGAAAGTTTTACGCAATTGATACAAGCTATGTCATCACATTCGCATCCAAATATTGAGCAATATTATGCATCAATGGAGAGAAAAGAGACACTCCGAGTTACTGTCGCAACATTGAAACACCTCCTTTCTAATGAATCATTACGGCTATTCCCAGATTTTTTGCAAAGGAAAGCTGTTCTTAGGACTCTAGGATATGTAGATGTACAGGATACAGTTTGCGTGAAGGGCCGTGTTGCTTGTGAAGTAAATACGTGCGAAGAACTCATTGTGACGGAAATGGTATTTGAGGGTGTATTGAACGATCTCGAACCTGCAGAAATTGTTGCTGCACTAAGCTCATTGATATTCCAAGAGAAAAGTGATAATGAATTGGATTCGGAATTACCAGAACGATTAGTGTCTTGCTGTGAGCGCATGCGTAAAATTGCAGTGAATTTAGGTCAATTACAAAATGAGCATGATTTAATGATCGATCCTCTAGAATATTGCGATAATTCTTTGAAATTTGGTTTGGTGCATGTTGTTTATGAGTGGGCTTTAGGTGTTCCGTTCAGTAACATTTGTGAATTGACCTTGGTCCAAGAGGGTTCAATAGTACGCTGTATCACGAGATTAGACGAATTATGCCGTGAAGTGCGTAACTGTGCAAGAGTAGTTGGCAATCCAACTTTGTACAGAAAAATGGAAGCAGCAAGTGTGGCTATCAAACGAGATATTGTATTTGCATCAAGTTTATATGTAAACTAATTCAAATAATAATCAGTAAAAAATTTGCTCGCTTAATATTTTTTTATGAAAATGAGATGCTTTTGCCTGAGGCCTTTATGTCATCCAATGTCATTCCCGAAATTTTTGTCACCAAAGCTGCATGCAATGGTTGTGGTATGTCTTCGACTTTTAGTAACTGTCCATTGCGCTCATTTATTTCGGCAAGAGCAAGATCCTTGTTAGGTTTCGCACCCGGCATACTCAATGAGTACGATTTCAGGTATGCAAGAACCTCACGAAGGGAGCCTATATCGCATCCAGCTATTATATTTGTCACTGGTAAGAGTTCCTTCACTAAGTCATTCAATTGATTTGTTTTCTCTTTGTGTACAATATCGACTGACATTGGCTTATCATCATTAGTTAGCAACCACATTATACTAGCCCAAAGAAGTTTTCTGGCAGCAAACTTTTCCACTTCTTTGACACTAGATACCTCAATGCAACATATGGGGAACAGCAATTTCTCTAATGTTTGCGAATGCTTGCCATAAAGAACAGTTGGTGGTGAAGATTTTCCACCTCCGATAAAATCTGCTCCAACAGTCAAGACACCAAAATGTGGTACAGCTACTGTCATGTCTATAATTTTAATCGCTAACTTGTTAGGGTTTGTAGATTTTGTACAACGCTTCTCTTCATTTATGATATCATTTAAACAGTTTTCCGAGCTATCTCTTTCAACAAGTTCACTAAATATACCGTTACATATGAAGACTAAATCTTTCAATCTATCAATTGGCGTCATTTTAACCACCGAAGCAACAGCACTAGCAGGCGTTGCAACAAAAATTGGTGAACCGTTTTCACTATGAAGACCAGGTCGATCATATCTCGGCACAGCGTAGACTTTAATTCCTGCATTCTTTGTCAGAAGAGATCCTATGCGGCCACCTAAATTTGAAAATAATTTCCAAGCACAAAATTAAATGAAAAGCCTATTCTCATTTGAATAATGACTTTAAATCCTACCTGACCCAACTATTTCACCCTCATATCTACTGTTTTTGCATGCCAAAGAAACCAAAAGTTTTTCAATGAAACCAAACTTCATGCTCGCATTTTTTGTAAATTCCCATTATCTACTGCTGCTGGCTTAAGTTCGCCTATTGTACGGATAAGGTTGGTTGGTTTATGTTTATATGTTTGTATGTTTAATGTGTTGTGACAGAAATGCGCTACGGCAGACCCTGTACCTTCACTGTGTGTAAGATATGTTCGTCTCTCTATCCAAAGTGGATTGTTTGCCCGCACGCGGGGAGACTACCATAGAGTGGCGTACAAATACCAGTCAGCTACGTATTTAATTAAGCTATATAAAAAAAATGAGAAGTAACTTTTTTTCTACCCAGGAAAACTGCAAAGCGTGGACATACTACGAATTTCCCAATAAACATACCGATCTCTACGTACCCTACGTACGTCCGGATCCTTTTTACCCATGAGGACGCGAGTTGTCCTCGGTCGAGGAGGCCCTCGAGGACCTCCTACACCAC
>Ga0209092_10002097_pt1 | contig 18656 bp, 13 predicted proteins | sample FraStrMetagenome_FD_187446 | JGI IMG/M metagenome (GOLD analysis project Ga0209092, IMG submission 187446) | Marine eukaryotic phytoplankton communities from Arctic Ocean - Fram Strait ARC3M Metagenome (SPAdes) (version 2) | ecosystem: Environmental > Aquatic > Marine > Oceanic | place: Fram...
AGTTCTGGTATATAAAACGCGTAAGGACCTACGTGTAACAATGCTTTTTGAAATAAAAAAAGTTACAAATGGTTTATCAGTTTAGGACAGAATCCTGATACGTAGTATACCAAAAGACGCTTATGTAATCATTCTATATTTTGGTCTATTTAATAATTTGTAATCGTATAGAAATTACATAATTAGGTTTCGTAGATCTACGATTTGCCAAACTCGGTACAGTCTACAGCAAATCGAAAAGCTTTCTACACAGAATCATTCTGAGTTGAATTAGAATGAAAACAGAATCTTTCCAGGCAAATTCAAATGCAGGAACTGCCTTCATAGTGTTCCTTAATTAAACATACCTAACCTACTGCATTTGTTACATAAAGAGATAGGAGAATCCGGTTTGGAAATGTGTAGGCACACTGGTTTGGCAGCTCCTAAGTAAAAGATTAAAATTTGAGAAAAAAACATGACGTAATACAAAAAAGAAAAACAACTGGCGAACGTCTTGAGCCACGTGCGTTCGAACAGAATTAGTTATAGATCCGAACGCTTTCCAAACCAAACAATCTCAACTGTTGCGCAAGTGTGTTGAGATCATGGTGCTATGTGATGAGCTTGTTTGATTGCAAGATAAGAAATCACCACTTTGATTTCAATAGTGTCTAAAAATAAAAAATTGAAATGGTGTTTTGATATTTTTGTTTTTATACTTTTTAGTGTGCAAATTAGAAATTTAAGGCCCCATGAGCAATGCTATTTAAACTTAAAAGTAATCTGTCTCATGAAGCTGGTAGTGTTGGTGAGTGCTCTGTAGTTAGGTAATTATTCAAACATAGCGTTAAGATTTTGTTGAGGTAGTGTATGGGAGGAAACGGAACCGACACTAGACACTTAACGCCAGGTCATGCCGTTGGAGTCTGTACTGTAATCAACGGACTCGTCAATAATGTATGGCTCAAGGGCAGCAGACAAAGGGAATTCAACAGTAGCAGTGTTTACAATACGAACAACATTTCCAACACCTGGGGCATCGATGATAACATTGAAGGGACGTTCAAGACCGTCTTCAGTGTAGATCTCCATAACTTGCTTGTTGTTGTTGGGACCTTGTAAGAGCTCAACACGGGCATTTAGAGGACGTCCATCAGTTTTCAAAGAAACTCTGATGGCTTGCACAGCTGGAGCAAAAGGGGTTGTGTAAACAGCTCCTCCTTGTACAATCCTGTATTCACTTCTGTCGAAAGTGGGGACTTCTGAAGATCCGGCCAAGTCAACTTCCATACCAGCAGTCAAGGGGTATTCCAATTGAGCTGTGTTACGGATAGAGATGGCGTTAGAGCTTCCGGGTGTCTCAACAATAGCACGGAAAGGACGTTTGCTTCCGTCTTCGAGGTAGACAGCCATTTTTTGTGGGGTGTTGTCGGGCCCTTGCCACAAGTCAACATTAGCATTAAGGGGACGGCCCTCAGTTTTCAACAAAACTCCAACGCGGTCAATTCCTTCTTTGAAAGAGCATGTCCTGAGAGATCCTCCTTGAACAGTAATTTGATCGATATCTTCGAAGATTTCTTTGGTTTCCCTTGGTTGACTAGTGCTGAAAGAGGAGAAACTTTGTGGAGGTGCTGAAGTGCCAGAAGTGGTGGAAGCGGTTTGGATGTCAATATTTCCAGCAGCAAGGCTGGTCTTTACACTGTGTGGTTGAAGAACAGTGAAGGCGTTGGCTCCAATAGCGCAGAAAGCAAGAACGGTGGCAGTGAACTTCATTGTTTCAAAATGTTTCTGACCGAGGAAAATGGTTGACAAATAATGTAATAATGTGAGTTACGTTAGAACTTATTTTTGGAAAGAATACAATACCTAATTGATAAGCACTTTTACTACGACACTAACTATTGTAGAGGACTGTCTCCTTGCATATCGTACTTTTACTACCATATGTTTTTCTCAACTACGTTATAGTATAATTCTACATGAACCATTCGTGCGGTATGTATTTTTTCGTTCGTAAGAATCGTTGCAATTAGATAAAAAAGAACCCACTAAACTTTCATTTGGTTTCCAGCCACACGTAAGCATTCATTTTGGGAAGAAAACTGACATCACTCTCACGATAAAAACGTTTTCGTCTCTTCTGTGGATAACACTCTTTTCATCATGCCAAAACACTGTAGCTCATCATATGTATTGCAAGCAAATTCAAACTTTCATTGTGCTCATAAATATTGCTGCTACAGTTCTATTTGGACGGAATCACAATAGCCATAAAATCATCACAACTTTGGAACATCTTTTTCATTCGTGACCAATATCTTTCAGACAGCTCTCTTCTAACTTTACTTGTTCTTACATAGCAACGCTAATTTACAATTTCAATTTGAACCATTTCTTCGAGAAAGATGAAAGCTTCCTTCTAAAACGTTATTAATTCACTTTTTTCATGCTTCATTTCGTATGCATAATCGAAACTTGTAAAGATGATCAAGTTTCTTATTTTTTGCAATCAAAGAAAATTATGCTGTTCAAAACATTTCAATCTTCTAAAGTAAAAAATGAAGACATGGCAATTTGAATTACTGAAGGAACAAGTATTCTTTGAGAGTTCTCTCACTGTTACACTCTATCCGTCTATGTTGTATTTTAAAAGGAAATCCATGAATCTATCAGGCTGACTTGTTAAGACCATTCATTTAAATGAGTACTCTCACCGTTCTCATTTTCTTCATAATAAATCGTTTTGTTTTCACAGATTTCACGATTTCAAATTGTTCTCTTGTTAAATGTAACCAAATCAGCACTGGACAAATTTTTTCTTTTATAAAATGAAACTGAAAGAAACATGTAGACACTGCTAAAGTAGATTGTGAAGATTTCAATAGTGAATGGTGCAATATATGGAAACCAAATCATTGTTAAAAGACCTGACTAGGAGAATTTGTTGCATCCTCTATAATCCAATATTATTCACAGCAAAATCATTCTCGTTGCAATTTGTGCGAATATTTTGATATTGTAGATAGATATTTTTGTAGCATTACTTCCAAAGCGTCGTGTTTGCTGATGCTTATATTGATGTGAGAAAACAAGACTTTACTATTCTTGCCTAAAATAGTGAGCGATTTGGACGATGTCGTTGCATTTTTATGTGTTTTTCATCTAAAAAAAATGTCTATTAATTATTAGAGATGAAAGATTTTGATTTGTGGCGGGTTTATAAAATTTAGTCTTGCTGAAAATAACATTAGAAATGCATTTTAATAAGCATATCTGCTAGCATTGTTTACATTATTGAATGGAGAAATAATTGTAAAAACTCACACTTGTGAGATATCCCGCCCTAGATTTTACGATACTTGAATTGTGTCTAACACAATCATGAAATCGTCAAATTGTAGGCCCATTTAATATGGTCTGTAAAAAATGTGGTTTTATAATAAGAGTTGCCCTTATACCAATTAGGTACATTCATTTCTGGCTTTGCCAAAGAATTATGACGGTAGCTGTACGAGAAGTAACACGATCAAACAATAGTAAATGCACTCAAAAACAGAAATATAAGACTACTTTGTGATCGAGAAACAGAAACCACAACGCTCCCAATCGATCAATGATAGCTTTATTGAAAAATACGTCATGCCACAATTGTGTTTCCAGGCAATCTTATTTAGAATGAAAAAGTAGAATCCTTTCATTGCTTAATTACAAGCAGCTATTTCTGATAAAAGCAGGCAAAGAAATGTGATCATTACTTCATGAAAAGAAAAACAAATAGGCATTGCTTTATCCTTCTTTTCATATCATTATTATCCGCTGAAAATGCACAGTTACTTCAATGGCCATTATTTCCTTTCGTACAATGTACCATTCGTTTGTCAATACTACTATTTAATTTTGATATTGGGAAATATGATGATTATATCTCTTATTTCGAAGATAATTCCGTTATGGTACTAGCTCAAGCTAGAGAATACAAAGCTGCAAAGGCGATTGAGGAATATGTCGAATTTATTGACTTAAATTTTAACCTATTCGTACAAGTCCAAGAGCTTAAAGAAAAAGAAAGTGCCTATTTAGGCTACGATAGAGAAAACATGTTCGTGCCAAACTCGACCCATTAAAGCAAACGTGTTTTATCACAAAGGTCTTATAATAATTTTTTAGTCAATCGTGGGTACATGACGACGAGCATTCATGTTTTCTTTTTTTCTGGGACGAGCGGTTTTTGTTCGAGTAGACAAATAAATAATTGACAGATACTTCGTTGTTGATTTTCTTTTTTCCGGGACGAACGGTTTTTTTTTCATTAGGACAGAGGAATGATTGATAGAGGTTCCGATGCTGGTTTTCTTTTTTTTCCGGGACGAACGGTTTTTTTTCTTTTTTCTCGAGTAAACAAATGAATGATTGACAGATGCTTCGATGTTGGTTTGGTTTTATTCTGGACGAAGGATCAACGGTTTCAGTGTTTGGAAAGGGAGGATTTCGTAATGATTATACAGGAGAGTCAGGAAAGTTACAAGTTCTAATTTATCTTATTAAAATTTCACTTACTACACCTGTCTGTCAGTCCATGGGCGGAGATTTTTTCAGATCTTGTTATCGCCGTGCTAAAGATCGGGGTCTTCGGACCCACGTACAAATGCTGTAGTAGGCTGGAATTGAGGGAAGCTGACCAATTCTGCCGCAGTGCAGGGGATGAACCCTCGTTAAAAAAATATCTTAGAACATAACATAACATAACATAGGTCTTATAATTCAATATTTCAGCTGGCGTTATAAATTATGAGTTATTTTTTTTTTCTTATAAAACTAAACATTTTATCATTTGAAATATCAAATATGTATATTTAATATTTCACAGAAGTCTTATATCTTCATAATAGGATATTTGGAAACGGTTTTCGGACACGTTGCCTCGAACGAATCCCGGAATCTTAATCTATTTTGAACTGTACTGATAAATTGGCTGGTCTAGAAGTAAGTACACATGGTTATCTGGATGTTGACTCTCAAGGATGCCATATATTTCATGCGACTTTGGCAGAACAAATCCCAGTAAAACATTGCGCTCATATTGCTATCAATCCTACTGCGGATCCTTTTGGTGCAGTCAAGTGCCACGCTTCAATATTTTCGCAACCAGAAGCTTTTTTCAAAGCTGAAGAGCTCGAATTATTCGATGAATTTGCGAATTTACATAATATTGATTTAGCAATTGGTTACACTGAAAAAATCTACTTTGAACCGCCTTTTTGATTTATTTTGACTCGATCGAAAACACTATAAATTAACCAAGTTTGTTATAAGCATATTAATTGCATTTCTTACAAAACTGACTGCAGCACGTCGAATGAAAAAGATCAAGACTAGTTTCATAAGTTTTACTATAGTGTTCATTCTTTCGCAATCATTAAAACCTCGCTCATGAAGAATTTAGATTTAAATTCAATCCACGATTGTTAATGAATACGACAGTAGCGTAGAAAAAATTATTGTATGAGGCACTTTTAAGGCTGTCGTGAATCCAGAATGAGGAATGTTTGACCCAAGATTCATTATAGTGAACATTTCTTTATACAAGCTTCATGATACTCTCTAGAATCTTCGTAGAGTGTTTTCATGTTGGTAACTTCCATATTTTTCAGATTGGATCAAGGAGTTTATAGTACATAAAATGTCCCATTTTCACCCAAACTTTTTGTTTTCAATTAGAGGATGGGCTTGAATCCTTGAATCAATAACCCACTTGAACTTGCTTTTCTCATTATTCTTTCCTAACAAAATTTGTCAACTAGTTTTGATAGACACGGTATCGACGTAATGGCGATGTATAATTTACAAATCGATATCTGCAACCATCTTGTTTGTATGCTCAAACTAGGTTTTGAAATCTGGTGTACACACTAATTCTATCATCTGAGATCCTTATTTCTTTATTCTTGTTATATATTTTAATGTAAAAAAAATCATTTTGTCCCTAGAGAGGAAATATGATACAAGGACAGTTTTATTAATGATCCTTAATATTTGATGCAAAATGAGAAATTTTGTTTTTTTTTGCTTCTTCGACTGACAGCTTGCAATGTAGAACTCTAAGTGATACTTAACGCCATGTCATACCTGGACCAGCTGAGTCAATCCTACTTTCGTCAATAATAAATGGTTCGAGAGCGGCTGAAAGTGGAAATTCAACAGTAGCAGTGTTTACAATACGAACAACATTTCCAACACCTGGGGCATCGACGATAACATTGAAGGGACGTTCAAGACCGTCTTCAGTGTAGACCTCCATAACTTGCTTGTTATTGTTTGGTCCCTGCAATAGCTCTACTCGAGCGTTCAGAGGACGTCCGTCAGTTTTCAAAGAAACTCTGATGCTTTGCACAGCTGGAGCAAAAGGGAGAGTATACACTGCTCCTCCTTGTACAATTCTGTAGTCAGTACTAACACTTGGAGGATTGGATGTACCAGACATATCTAAGTCCATACCGGCAACCAAGGGGTATTCCAATTGGGCTGTGTTACGAATGGACACGGCGTTAGAGCTTCCGGGTGTCTCAACAATAGCACGGAAAGGACGTTTGCTTCCGTCTTCGAGGTAGACAGTCATTTTTTGTGGGGTGTTGTCGGGCCCTTGCCACAAGTCAATATTAGCATTAAGGGGGCGTCCTCCTGTTTTAAGGAAAACTCCAACCCTGCATACAGACTCGGCGAATGAACAAGTCCTAAGAGAGCCTCCCTGTACTGTAACTTGATCGATATCTTCAAAGATTTCTTGGGTTGGTTTGTTCTCATTATCTCCGAGGGAAGATAGATATGGAGACCCAGTAGATGCTTCTCTTGTGTCATAGTCAACACTACTTAAGGGAATAGAGGTACTTCTGTAAGAAGGATTACCTTGTTGCATTCTAAGAGAAAATGCATCAGCTACGGAACCGATTGTGCTGAATACTAGTACATTTAAGAACTTCATGATATTTCAAGAATTGTTGTTGCTATAAAGTTTGTGATCATATGCTGCTTCTCTTTTATCTTGATAAAGATGTGCGCATCTTTCGTATGGGTCATATCATCATACATTTCAACATAGGAACAATTATGCGTGTACGCAGTCAACTGGATTGTTTCATCCAAACCAAAATATATCATTTGTAAAATCGGTGACATCATTTTGTGTATTTGACATCAGTCTTAAGTATAATTTTTCACTTAGAGGCTTTCGAAATGATTCGGATAGAAAATACTATGCTTCCTCTAATCGTAACTGTTGACATCATCGGTCAACCACTGATGGAATATTGGACTTCTACCTAAAAATTACCTTCTTAATTTTTCGAATCTTTCTCAAAAACACCTAAATAAAACATCTTACATCACCTCAACTGCAACAATTCTTTCGTCCACAGTTTTGCATACGGTCCAAGCACGTAGAGTCCTATTTTTCTCGTGCATTTATTGATGGGAACTATCAATTTTCACCTTCTCGCGTAAGGTAAAATGTAGTTTTACCTAAATAATTATCTGACGCACATCTGATGCTTCAAATCTATCTCATACATCAAGAGATAGTTTGGTCAGTCAGTATTCATATTTACTCAAGCGTCACCATATCATGATTCAATCAGGGCCAGCACTCTCACTAGAGCGAGTACATGTTGTACGATATAATTCTTTCTTCAGTAATCGAACATGAACAATTTTTTACTCCTATTTGACAGTACCTCTATCTGTAATAAGGTATGTACATCAATTAGGTCATGACGTGCTAAACATCACGATATATCAATAAAATCTTTTGTAGTTTGAACTAATGTTTACAGCATGATTATGTGTACATCAAAAACAAAAGAAAATATTTTTCACCTTACATACATAATTTTAAGAATACAATCAATCATGAACATCTTTAATGCTTTCCTTTTCTGCTCTATGGGCTCTGTCACCAATTCTTTCACTATGCAGCTGCCCAACCCTGCTTACAACACAAGGCTATCTTCTTTAAATAGTGTCGATTCTAGAATTGCTTCTGGTACAACCAATGTTGGTGCAATGGCTTCGTACAGCCAACCTAGGGAAACTAAGGATGTTTTTGAGGAGGTTGATCAAATTATTGTTCAAGGTGGATCTCTTAGGACGTGTGCATTTGATGAAGCTATCAATAGAGTTTCAGTGTTGCTGAAAACCGAGGGACGCCCCCTTAATGCTAATATTGACTTGTGGCAAGGGCCCGACAATACTCCACATAAAATGTCTGTCTACCTCGAAGACGGAAGCAAACGTCCTTTCCGTGCTATTGTTGAGACACCCGGAAGCTCTAACGCCGTGTCCATTCGTAACACAGCCCAATTGGAATACCCCTTGACTGCCGGTTTGGAAGCAGAAACAGGCGAGTCTCCTATTCCTATGGCAACATCTGACTACAGAATTGTACAAGGAGGAGCAGTGTATACTCTCCCTTTTGCACCTGAAGTAAAAAGCATTAAAGTGTCACTCAAGACTGACGGGCGTCCTCTGAACGCTCGAGTAGAGCTATTGCAGGGACCAAACAATAACAAGCAAATTTTGGAGGTCTACACGGAAGACGGTCTACAGCGCCCAATGAATCTGATTCTTGATAGTCCTGGCGTAGGAAATGTCGTGAGAATTGTCAACACAGCGACAGTAGAGTTTCCACTTTCAGCCGCTCTCGAACCCTACATCATCGACTCCTCTATCAACGATGAGATTTCAGGATCAGGCATGACATGGCGTTAATATTTTAATGCAGAAGGTTGATCAAAATGATTCACTACACTAATTCATCAATAAAGTTATGCCTACAAAACAGTCTTGCATATATTCAAAATCAGGTAAAACTCTTAAAAATAATGTCCAGTCAGCACCCATATGATGTTATTTTGAAAATTAGACTAGAGTATGAATGCATTGATTCTTTGAATAATTTCAGCACATTTTAAATGTTTAATTTTGGTCGAAAATACGCTTGTGTCTTTGGAGGTCTTCGGTTTACGATGATGTTTAAGATACAAAATGTGATGTGAAAGATGCTACGGGCTACGAGAGGAGTTACTATCGTATATGTTTTGTCACGAGTGATATTTAGATAGACTCAAAATAACGTCATATGTAATGTATGCACATTTGTCACTCTCTCTAGCTAGAGGCTACGAATGAGATCTCAGCCACAGGAGTTTTTTGTGCCCATTTGATAAAACACAAACTCTGAACAGAACATCATGTAAGACTTCTCGTTTATTTTCGAGCACCTATTTTTTTCAACATTTTGCCGACTTTCTTTTTTCAAAAACTTATCTCACGGAAATTTATAAAAATGGAAAAAAAACGTCAATTATTCAAAAAGACCACTACAATAAATGCAAATGTCCCCATTTGAAATTAAGTAGAGTAGGTCATAGAAGGAAAGGCAAACAAGGACAATTCAAAAATTTTAGCAAAATAATAAAAAAGGTTACATCATGGGGCAATTGCAACCAGTTTCGATTCTCTCGGTACGAGATTGACAAGTTTTCTTCAATGCGAGTTGTCATGAACAACGACCTTCCATTATCTACATTTACTATCATTTGTATATACAAGATACTGCAACACTTCTGACGTTAATAAATATAAAATACTAAACAAACAAGCAAACAAACTTACTAACCTATGTGAATTTTCTATCCATACACGACTACTGAAATAAAATCTCCTCCAAGACTTTCATTTCAAACAATACTCCTGGACTTTCTATTCATTCATTCGACTTTACATTGCATCATATATAAATGCAATATCAAGGGTAAAATAACAAGGTTGGTGCAGCTCGACTATGAAATATACAACTGACGTATATTGCGTAATGTGGGATCATTTGATAGAAACCATTTCTTCAAAGTGAACACTGACTAAAAACATTTTAGTTTCCAAAAATACTTTGATATTGAGCATAAAAAAGAAACACAATTGGCTTTGACAGTAAGAGTAAAAGATCATAAAAAATAGCATTTACATATAATTAGTGGAAAAGTATATCGGTTCAGATATATAGACATAGCCGCGAGTTATCTCTTACGACAATGTATATACAAATACATGTCCATAAACCAGAAAAGTGGGTAACAAAATTGTCGATGCACAATGAATTTCCTTGTACAAGGTATGATTTCAGAGTCTCGAAAGTTGTCAATCGTGCATTCTAGACTTTCGAATTGCTTTACAAACAAGGATGCTCATCACATGAAATAATCATATGATAATGTCCTCAGTATTCGCATCACGAGCTCTATCTCCTATGAATTATTTGAGAGAGAGGGTTTTCAGTGAGCAAGTCATTTTTGTATCGAGTGTGGTGACCTTGACTGGATGAAAGTGGACTCTCTACAGAGGAGCCCATTTCCGGTGAAGGAGCTATTCCTACCATAGCCGAACCGCGTGGAGGGAATAATTTTGAAATGAAGGACGACACTTGACGAAAGAAGACACATTCTCCTAACTTGTCTACATTGTCTTTAATATCTTTTTGTTCATATTTGGAAGCCTCACACGGACCTTGCAGGATGTATTTGTGCTTGTACTTTTTGTACATTTTTCTTTGTAATTCCATGTGTTTTTCTTGTTCCTTGGTGGGAAGCTTTGAGAAATCGACATCTATTTGTAGAAGGCGATCATATACATCAAAATGTTTACTGTTTCTTGTTTCATTTTGCATAGCTACTTGGGAACTTTTCGCATCAGAAGGAAGATGGGTTTCTGATTCCGAACTGGAAGAAGAATAGGAATAGGATATTGGTTGATGCTGAATTTCTACACCCTTATTGCTAACTTCATCGGATTCATGTGAGCTAAGAGATGATGAATGATAAGATTCTGATCCTGTTCTGTCTCGATATCTACCACGATCATTCTTCTTTTGAGTAAGTGATTCCTTGTGATAGGTGCGTTTATGTTTGGAGGAGTTGTTTTGGGCTTTACTGGTGCGCATTCGCTGGTTTTTGCGATTATTGTCGATATTGACATCAATATCCAGAAGTGGTTCAGATTTAGAGGCCATGACTGCTTTTGGGCGTTTCGGCGTTGCCTTAGAGTTAGACATGTCTTGGTTTGGTCTCTGATTATTATTCTTTTGCAAGGGGGATGTATTGCTATTCTTCTTTTTGTTGGATTGCATCGAGTTGTTATTACTAGTTTGACTTGTTCTCGATTGAGGCTTTGTCTTATGCTTTTTACGTTTGTGTTTTGTCCTTTGTTCGCTTTGATCTTGTATATCATGTACATCCATATTGGGCGAAGGGGCCGAATGAGATCGTCTATGTTTTTCAGATTTTGATTGCGATTGTGACTTTGACTGACTTTCTTTTTTCTTTCGAGACAAAGACAATCGCCGTCGTTTTTCATGATCTGTTTTTTCATTCAGTGCAAATAAATTGAGAAAGGAGACACTTTCATACGCAAACATCGCAAGAAAAGGACCTCTCGATATAATGCGGTCATCTTTCTTTTTTCCCAATTGAATTTTGGTTTTTGAATTTTTCCCGCAATCAATTCCCAAATGCCCCAAGATAGTTAAATACTTTTCTCGCGATATGGAACTCGTAGGCAGAAGGCGTGCAATCTTATCTGCTCGAATGCCGCCCAATTTCCGATCTGCTGCTTTTTCAAAGATGGAGTTGAGTCTCGTTAATTTGTCTGTCAAATTGTCAAAATCACAAAAAGAATGGTATGAGTTCCAGTTCCTAAAGTATAGTATAGTAGTCTATGGGCTCGATTTGAAATCCACAGTTCCAATCCAACTCCAATTTAGACGTTTCTCAAAAGCACCATGTGAATGGTAGATTTGCAAAACAAACACATGCAATTTCAAAGAAGGAAAACCCGATCTATTTCCTATTATTACGACTTGTCTAAATGCAAATGACAAAATAAAAGCATCCCATATCTAAATAGAAATGGAGGCACGTAGTTCTAGGAAACCAATTAGGTAGAGTCACATAAATGTCATAAAAAGAGTCTGTTTGCCAAGAATCAATTCTGTGTTCCAGAAGCAACAAATAGGACGATTTATTGATACACATGATAAAAAAACACTAGATGTATCGATCAAAGGTCAAAGTGGAAGAGGTTTTTTCCGCTCTCTTGTGCGAAAGGGAGGTTTTTGCGAACGAACGTTTTCTGCAAGGGAAGGAGGGAATTGCAATTGTTCTCCTTCCTCGTCGGTTTACGGAATGATGGAAAGGAGATTTGTGAAATAAAACTTACACGAGTTGGTGTCGGAGGAATGGGAGAGAAAGGAGAACTGGACATAGCTATTGTGCCTTCGAATGGGTTGACGAGGATGGTTTGGCGTTGATAGGTGAGCCATCGCCTGGGATGTTCACATGAAATAAAGAATTATTGAAGGATATGATGGAGTGCAACAGCGAGCAAGTGATCAACATGAAGCGTATGTGGGATTGTATCAAGACTCCAAGGGAACTAATTACACCAAGATGATCCTTCATTTCTGTTGCTGGAGATTTAGTTACATAGTATTGGGTTTTGTATAATTTTTCGTGGAGCTATGAATTGTAGAATGTCCGTAGACATTGTAGCAAGAGAGTTTTGCGTGCTTCTAAGTAAGTGATGATTTTAGACAGATGACAATCAGGGTGTTTCTTTTATTTAGAAAGGAATAACGAAAATGCATTTGAATTTTATCCAATTAAAAAAAAAAAAACAGAATGAAAATAAAGAAAGAGCGGAAATTAGGATGTGATGAGAAGTGAATGACAATTGGTGCTTCACATGATATGTACGTCATGTATTCATGTAAAATAACTCTCGTTTGGTTCAAATAAATAGACAATCGTAACGCCAATCTTGTTCGCACAATGAATATATAGAAAGTATGGGAGAATATTTCTTCGTAGTCCTGTCGTATAATAATGCAAAATATGGAAATGTAAGTGGCAGTCTCTCTAAGTATAAATAAAATACATAGAGGAAGTTATTAATTAGGAAAGAGTTGGCATCCAAGAGCTCGATCGAGCAATAGAATCAATAATCACGGTACGGTACCATACCTCCTCTATATATTGATTGAAGCAAGTTAAGTAGCATAGTCGAGTTGAGTTGAGAAGAATAAGAATCATGTCGGGGGCACGGAAATTACAAAGTAAGCACGAAATCAGTCATTGGAATTTGGAAATGGAATCATGAAACTTGCATTCCATTGCAATTTGCAATGGAATGCATGACATGCGCGCCATGTACATAGTGTAGAGTGTATTGTGTAGAGTGTCATTTTGAATGGATTGGAACTCACCCTCTGTTTCTAATTGTGATTGTGATTGGTAATTCTGGTGTTCCTTTGAATGATGCTATGATGTGATGCTATGATGTGATGCTATGATGTGATGCTATGATGTGATGCTATGATGTGATGCTATGATGTGATGCTATGATGTGATGCTATGATATGATGCTATGATATGATGCTATCAGCCGAAATCGACCGGGTGATGAAAAAGGTGGACGAGGGCGCGGAGCTCTTCGATGAGATCTGGGAGAAGGTGTATTCAGCGGAGCAGCAGAACCAAAAGGAAAAGTACGAGATGGATTTGAAAAAGGAAATAAAAAAGTTGCAACGCTTACGAGATCAAATCAAGACTTGGATAGGAAGTTCCGAGGTGAAAGACAAAGACCCGCTGCTGGACGCGCGACGACGAATTGAAACCAAAATGGAGCAGTTCAAAGTATGTGAGAAGGAGACCAAAACCAAAACCTACAGCAAAGAGGGTCTGGCTAGAGCTGAGAAATTAGACCCAGCAGAAGAAGCCAAACAGAAAACTACAAATTGGATACGCGATATAGTGGACAACTTGCAGCAAATGGTGGATGATCGAGATTTAGAGATCGAACGTCTGTCAACAGGAAAGGGCAAAAAGACAAATAAGAACATTATTGAGGAAAACAACATTTTCATCAACCAACACAAATTCCACATCAACAAATTAGAAGGCATCATGCGACTTGTCAACAACGACGTGCTAGATGTGGAAATGGTGGATGAGATGAAGGAAGATCTAGACTACTATATGGAAGCTCACGAAGAAGATGAATACATCCAAGCCTATGATGAGGAGATATTTTATGACGCCTTGGGTTTGGAAGATCTGGCCGTGGTCAATGTGGATCGGGTCACCCACAGTGCCCCTTCGTCCCGCAGCAAATCGTCCTCATCGTCCGTCGGAGAAGATGTAGATAGTCACAGCAAGAGCAGCCACAAAGAACGCAAAGCCTCCAAAAAGAGTTCCTCCTCCGGTATGATACCACTGACTATTGGCAGAGCCAGAGTTACCAGCAGCGGCACTGATACCAAAGACAATGTCAAAGCCACACCCAAGAAAACCCGCAACGATCATCACCCTCATCACACCACCACTACAGCCCTAGGGCCAACTCCCACACCCGCCAAAGTCCCTCCTCCACCACCACAGGGCGCCTCCATGGCGGCCATCCTCAAACGAGAAAGTGAGCAACAAGAAAAGGAACGTCAACAAAAAGCACTGCAGGCCCAACAACAACTGCTCCGCGAACAACAGGCCCGTGCCCAAGCAGAGTTGCGACAACGAGAGGCCATACGGCAACAGGAAGCACTCAGAGAACAGCAGGCACTTCAAATGGCAGCGCAACAAGATCTCAAACGTCGTCAACAGGAACAACAGGAATTGCAACTCCAACAACAATCCAATTCGAACAACACTCCCACTCCCAACCAAATTCAAATGAATCAACTGCATCCCATGAATCAACTGAATACATTGAATGCATTGAATACAGTGAATACAGTGAATCCATTGACCAATCTGAATCCATTGACCAATCTGAATTCATTGAACCCAAATTCAAACCAAAACCAAAATCAAAATCAAATTGCCACCAAGTCCGTCAACAATGCCACTATCAACATGACCCAAACCAATAATAGTGCCGGTCCCCTCGATACCTTGCTCACCTCTGGCTTGGGCAATTTGGTAGGTGATCTTAACATCAACATCACCACCACCAACAACAACAACAACAACAACAACAACCTCCACAATGCTGCCGTCTCTCCTGCCTCCACCAACCCCTCCAATTTCGATGCCACGGCATCGTATCTCGGAGCATTGAACGAATCCTTCCTCCATTGCCCCTCCACAGCCGACAGTGAGCGTCAACGAACTTACACCCCCCGCAATCCCTATCCCACACCATCCTCCTATCCCAGCACGCCATCGCCCATCTTTGACCATGCTGCCATTTTTGAAAAACTAGGGCCCGATTGTCTCTTTTTCATCTTTTACTACGCTCAGGGCACTTACCAACAATACCTTGCTGCCAGAGAACTCAAGAAGCAAAGTTGGAGATATCACAAAAAGTACATGACTTGGTTCCAACGTCACGAAGAGCCCAAAGTTACAACCGACGAATATGAGCAAGGTACCTATGTATACTTTGATTATGAGACGGGATGGTGCCAAAGGATTAAATCGGATTTTCGTTTTGAATACAGTTATCTAGAAGATTCTCTTATTATTTAACTATATCTAACAATATATTTATCCTTTCTTTCAAAGTTCTTTCATTGTCTCGTTTATTTGACTTGATTTGTACTTGATTTGTACTTGATTATGTAACCATATCTACCAATATATCTATCCTTTCTTTAAAAGTTCTTTCAAAGTTCTTTCATTGTCTCGTTTATTTGACTTGATTTGTACTTGATTTGTACTTGATTATGTAACCATATCTACCAATATATGATTTGTACTTGATTATGTAACCATATCTACCAATATATCTATCCTTTCTTTAAAAGTTCTTTCAAAGTTCTTTCAAAGTTCTTTCATGTGACTTCATTTGGAATACAGTTATTATCTAGAATATTCTCTCATTATTTAATGTTATCTAAGAATATCTACCCTATCTTCAAAACTCCTCATTGTTCAATTGACTTAATTTGTACTTGGACCAAAATTCGTCATATTCTCGCCCACTTTTATTCTCATCAATACTCTCATCATCATTCTCATCATCATTGTTGTTATTGATATTATTATTATTATTGCTGCCATCATGAATAGCATGAACAGGATGAATACGATTAGGATTATCCTTCGCTTTCTTTGGGGCTTGGCCTGGAGTGTTGTCTGAAAATATCACACGTGGCTCTGGGAATTCCTTCTCGTGCTCTAACAACTCCCGCGCTGTTTCTTCCTCTTGATATTTCTGCACTTGTCGTAACACCAAATAAACTGTCACATAAAAGAAAAATTTCAAAAAAGCCATGTGTGGATTCCTCTCCCGCTTTCGAAACTTCATGTGATATCCATCTCCATTCTTATCACTATTCTTCAAATCATTATTATCACTATTATCATTCTCATTCGCATATTCCTCCTTCATATTTTCATACATTTCTTCTTGTCGTCGAAGACGACTACTTCGTCTATGGACTCGTCTATTCCGAAGCCCCATTCTATTATTGCATTCTGGAACACGAACTGACTACCTATATTCCTCTATATAATAAAAAACCTTTTCCCGAACTTTAGGGCATCGTTCGTAATCAATTTCAATTATACTCCATCAAAATAAATAATTCTAACGAATATTTTTTTTAAATCTCGACAATATGTACAAAAGATCCTAAGTAATGTATATCAACTGCACGTAGACTTTCCGTATTCATTTCATGTTCGAACCGAGCCAGCCAACAATCATCCATCTACGCACCCTCTACAGAGAAAATTTCTTCGTCTGTTTGCATGATGACAAGATGAAACTAACTACACTGATCATGGTAATTAGTGTGAGTGACACTATTTGTGGATGAATATTTTAAACGGAAATATTACTACGTATTACGGTAGTGTCACTCACACTAATTCCGGATACACACTAATTACCATAATCAGTGTAACTAGAACTTCTAATTCTTTTTTTTCTTTTTTACCATTATTATTATTTATTAATTATCCATGTAAGGTAAAACAATTTCAAAAGAATCCTTTCTTACTTCAACTTGCGACACTACCCAATTTTTTTTCTTTACTTCCAAAGTAGGTTGGCGACATTATAAAAGAATTCCTATGATGGAATGAAATATCAAGTGAGCAAAAAAATCGCAATGTATGTACCAACGCATTCATAATGTTTCCTTGACTCTAATTCTCTGCTTTCATCATTCATCATTTGGATTCGTCTATTTCTGATGAAAGAGCACGGCAGAGATTACGTCTTCCTTCCTCTGATGGGTGAATTTCATTCCTAGTTCCAACATTAATACTATAATTAAATACATTATTCAATTTCCTTAGGAATCCCATGTGATCATCCCCTAGCATTAACATTATATTAAGTTTGTGAAAGTCATCCATGAGGTACTCTTTTTGAAGTACTCCTACAGATATTTTGTCCGTTTTCTTGACTCTTCTATTTCATACATTCCAAAGTGTTTTTATACCAATTGGAATGAAAAGAATTATGCTAGGCACACTAGATTTCCCCTTGAGCCATGTCATACGCAGGTTTTTGGTAAGATACTGGGGCGGTATTTGATATGTATCCTTTTGCAAATTCATCCAATGTGGAAAAAACATCCATCTTCCCATAGTTCCATATTGTGATTACACACCCATATTGTTTTCGCATCGTTGAGTTCTTATAATACCTTTTCAGATTTTGCAAGCTAAAATAACACCAGCATATCATTCTTTTGAAAGGATTTCTCGTGGATACCATAAACAATATTGTTATGAAAACTTTTTAGAACTTGATCACGAGAGCAAATTGTGGATTTAATAGAGCAGCAGATTTGAGGAAATATAGACTTAAGCGAGGTTGTAACAGTACTGCAAAATCTCTTATGCAAGCATGCCTAGTGAATTTAGTCATTGACAAAATAAAAAAAGAAACGTTCAAATACCATTTAATTGGAGAATCTTCAATTTTATTTCAAGTATATCATCGCTATTGTCGCAAAACTTTCTTTTCTTTTATACAATTGCAATTAAGGCTAAGACAAAAATAACGAAAGTTCTAAAATCGGAGGAAAAAGTGATGATGAGAAGTAAATAGGATCAAGTTCCGTGGCGTCCCAAAACTCACATATACTGCATAAACATTTTTGAGAGCAATTCTACCGCATCGTTTAGACATGATTCAAGACTGTGCACGACGTATGTAGTGAATATGCATAAGAAATATGACCAGAATGTTTTTATTTTTGTCATGTTAAATCATTTTGAGACAGTGCTGCAGTTGCAATAAAAATATGGATTGATTGATTGATAGCGGAATCAATTTAGATTCAACTTTTCTTTAATGCGAAGATTAAATTATATTCATCCATGACCATTTTCAAAGTCAATCAAGTATTCTCATTCCAGAAAAGTTATGTTTCAGAAATTAAGAATTTTGGTGTCAAGAAAGAAAAGTTTGATCCGTGAATTTTACATAAATCAATATTAAGGTTCTCACCTGTTTTAGAACTGCAATTGCAAGGTAAACGATAAAGTTAAAACTATAGTTGTATTCGATTTTTATTCCACTGTATATTCCACCACGTAGAGCTCAGTACTAAGTAATACATAGATGATGTTGCCTAAGTATGTTGTAAATCTATCGGTTTTTTTCTATCTTGATAT
>Ga0209092_10002098_pt1 | contig 18643 bp, 20 predicted proteins | sample FraStrMetagenome_FD_187446 | JGI IMG/M metagenome (GOLD analysis project Ga0209092, IMG submission 187446) | Marine eukaryotic phytoplankton communities from Arctic Ocean - Fram Strait ARC3M Metagenome (SPAdes) (version 2) | ecosystem: Environmental > Aquatic > Marine > Oceanic | place: Fram...
AAAATCGCAGTTGGCGTAATATCTTAATCAAAGGATTTAAAAATGGCTAAACCTAATTCAAGACAAACATTAATAGAATACTGCCTAAGATCATTAGGCGCGCCTGTTGTTGAGATTAATGTTGACGATGATCAGGTTGAAGATAGAGTTGATGAGGCTTTACAGTTTTATCAACACTATCATGCAGATTCTATCGAAAAAGTGTTTCTAAAGCATCAAGTAACTACCGATAATATAACTAATGGGTATATTACTATACCGGATTTAGTGACTGATGTTGTTGGTATATTTCCATTAAGAAATAGAAATAGTTCCGACAGTATGTTTGATGTTAAATATCAAATGCATATAAACGATGTCCATTCTCTTGGATATATGGGATCATTAGTAGAATACAGTATGTCGCAACAATGGTTAGCACTTGTAGACATATTAATGGATTCTGATGATAAACATATTAGTTTTGATAGACATAAAAATCAGTTAAGAGTCGATATGGATTGGTCTAAAGAAGTTGTAGTTGATGACTATATCATTGTTGAATGCTACAGAATACTCGATCCTAACACATACACCGATGTCTATAATGATTATTTTTTAAAGAGATATACGACAGCATTGATTAAACAGCAGTGGGGTGTTAACCTATCTAAATTTGAGGGTATGGTAATGCCAGGTGGAGTAACATTTAATGGCCGTCAGATTTTAGAAGATGCTAAAGAAGAAATCGAAAAACTAAATGAAGAAGTCAGATTAAACTGGGAACAACCAGTTGACTTCTATACGGGGTAATAAATGCCTAGAAGTGTATATTTCTCGCAGTCAGTAGCTTCAGAGCAATCGGTCTACGAAGATCTAATAATAGAATCTCTTAAAATATATGGACAAGATGTCTATTATATTCCAAGAACTATAGTTGATAGAGATACGATCTTAGGAGAAGATAAAGCTTCTAAGTTTGACGATGCTTATATGATCGAAGCTTATATTGAAAATCCTGAAGGATTTGATGGGTCTGGGGATCTATACCAAAAGTTTGGTTTAGAAATACGAGATGAAGCTACATTTATTATTGCTCGTAAGCAATGGACTAACTTAGTTGGCGTATGGAATAATAATGTAGAAACTATAAGACCTATGGAAGGCGATCTTATATTTTTACCAATGACAAATAAGTTTTTTGAGATCTCGTTTGTTGAACATGAACAACCATTCTATCAATTATCTAACTTACCAGTTTATAAACTTAATTGCAGTCTCTTTGAATACAATGAAGAAGATTTTGATACTGGTGTTGGTGAAATTGATGTAACAGAACTTAAGAATGCATATCAAGTTCCAATTACTGTAAGCTTAACCGGTGGTAATCACTTTGAGCTTGGAGAAATTGTAACTCAAGTAATTACAACAAATCCTGCTGTAAGTGTTTATGGAACTATGCAAACCTTAACTAAAACTTCAGACATTGCAGCGACTATTAGTGTTTCTAATATTGGTGTGACTGGTTCGACAGAGGCCAAGGACTTTATTATATCTCCCACACTTGGTTTGACTGGAAGTAAATCTGGAAATACATGTATTATTACAGCGATCGATGATGTTGCTGATAATACATCATTTGCAAGTGATGGTGGAGCAAGCAATAATGCATTTGAAGTAGATGCTGATGGATTTTTGGACTTTTCTGAAAATAATCCATTCGGTGATCCATCGGAGACTTACTAATGTTTGGTAATCATTTTTATCATGCAACTATGCGGAAAGCTGTTGCTGTTTTTGGAACTTTGTTTAATGATATTAGTGTTATTAGACAAGATGGTAGTGGTAATGTCCTTAACCAAGTTAAAGTTCCTTTAGCGTATGGACCTAAACAAAAGTTCTTAGCTAGATTAGATCAAAATACTAATAGCGACGCGTCAATGGCTATTAAATTACCTAGAATGGCTTTTGAAATTACGTCTTTAGATATAGATTCAGCACAAAAACTAGGTAAAAGAAATGTTATTAGCGAGAATCACGCTACTGATTCTACTAAAAAGAAAACGTTAAAACAGCAAGTCGCATATAATATTAATATGACTTTACACATTCTAGCAAAGAATCAAGATGATGGACTACAAATTGTAGAACAGATTCTACCATATTTTCAGCCAGAATACACTATTACAATACGACCTGTAGATGGATTTCAATATAAACAAGATGTTCCAATTGTATTAACTAGTGTTACTATAAACGATGACTATGAAGGTGATTTTCAAACTAGAAGAGTTTTAGCGTACCAATTAGATTTTACAATGAAAATGAAATTCTTTGGTCCTACATCGAACCAAGGTATTATTAAAGAAGTTAATTTTGATTTTAACTCCGATATTGGTGGAGCCAATATATTAGAAAATATGGATTTTACAATAACTCCAGCCAATGCCGATGAGGATGATAACTATACTGTTAACGTAAGTATAACATAGGTACATTATGAATAAATTAGATAAGATGCAGGCTAGCCTGAATAAGAACTTGCCAGAGAAAAAAGAAAAGAACCCTCCCGCGGTCTTGACTAAAGATCAAACAGAAGTCAAAGACGATTACGAGTATTCAAGAAAAACATATAAAGATCTTATTGATACTGGAGTAAAATCTCTAGATGTCCTTGCTGAACTTGCAAGAGAATCAGAACATCCAAGAGCATTTGAGGTATTATCTAAAGCTATAAAAGATATTGGTGATGTCACTGATAAGCTTATGACGCTTCAGAAAAATAAGCAAGATTTAGCTGGCGAATCTGCAAGTAAAAAGCCAGTTACTAATAATAATTTGTTTGTCGGTAGTACCACTGATTTGCAAAGGTTATTTGCTAAAGCAGATAAAGAAGCAAAGGAAAAGATTATAGATGTCACGCCCAAAGAATGATGATGGCTATATGGGCAATCCCAATGTTAAACGGGATGGCGTAGAAGCAGAATTTAGTGAAGCCGAGATTAAAGAATACAGAAAATGTATGATGGATCCTGCTTATTTTGCTAGAACCTATTTAAAGGTTATATCATTGGACGAAGGTTTAGTTCCATTTGATCTATATGACTATCAAGCAAATATGTTTAATCACTTTAACGATAATAGATTCTCTATTGTTTTAGCATGTCGACAATCTGGTAAATCTATTGCTGCTGTTGGTTACTTACTTTGGTATGCTTGTTTTCATTCAGAAAAAACTATTGCTATATTAGCAAACAAAGGTGCTACAGCTAGAGAAATGTTAGCTCGTGTTACTCTTATGTTAGAGAACCTACCCTTCTTTTTACAACCTGGGTGTAAAGCGTTAAATAAAGGTTCTATCGAATTTTCAAACAACTCAAAACTTATTGCTTCTGCAACTTCAGGTAGTTCTATTCGTGGTTTATCTATTAACTTATTGTTCTTAGACGAGTTTGCTTTTGTTGAAAACGACGCACAGTTCTATACATCAACGTATCCTGTAGTTTCATCTGGTAAAGATACAAAGGTTATTATCACCTCAACAGCTAATGGTATTGGTAATGTTTATCATAGAATCTGGGAAGGTGCTACTACATATACGAATGAGTATAAGGCATTTAGAGTTGATTGGTGGGATGTTCCAGGAAGAGACGATGCTTGGAAAGCTCAAACAATTGCTAACACGTCTGAATTACAGTTTGATCAGGAATTTGGAAATAACTTCCATGGACGTGGTAATACATTAATTGATGCTGGAGATCTTTTAGCTCAAAAATCTCAAAGACCGATGACATTTAATGAAAATCTGTTTATGTATGAGAAGCCAAAAGAAGGTCATAATTATATAATGACTGTTGATGTATCTAAAGGGCGTGGACAGGATTATAGTACGTTTAATATAATCGATACTTCAGTTAATCCGTTTAAACAAGTAATGGTGTTTAGAGATAATAATATATCGCCAATGCTATTACCAGACGTATGCTATAAATACGCTATGATATATAACGAAGCTTATATTATTGTTGAATCAAATGATCAAGGTGCTGTAGTTTGTAATGGACTATATTACGATTTAGAATACGAAAATATGTTTGTTGAATCACAAGTAAAGGCCAACTCGATTGGTGCTACTATGACTCGAAGAGTAAAAAGAATTGGTTGTTCAACATTAAAAGACTTAATTGGTCAAAAGAAGTTGCACGTTATTGATGCAGAGACTATTAATGAAATGTGTACATTCGTTGCTCGGGGTAATTCTTTTGAAGCACAGGCTCCTAACCACGATGATTTAGTTATGAACTTAGTAATGTTTGCTTGGTTTACAACAACAGATATATTCCAAGGATTGACTAATATTGATATGAAAAACTTATTATATCGCGAGCAGCTAAAAGCTATTCAAGATGATATGTTACCCTTTGGTATTATTAGTGACGGTAGTGATCATCACGTGCAAGGCGTAGGAGATGGAGAAGGTAATGTTTGGTTTGAAGCCGAATATGAACGAGATCCACTTAATAGACGCTTAGTATAAATAATCTTAGAATCATTATTTATATAAATAATACTGATTGAATATAACCGTATTATGAAAACTTATAAATAAACTCAATTTGAGAGGACACACACATGGCATTTCAAGTATCACCAGGCGTCCAAGTCAAGGAAATTGACGCATCGGGCGTAATACCTGCAGTATCAACCAGTATTGGTGGATTCGCAGGGTCTTTTAATTGGGGTCCAGTCGAAGAAGTTCGCACGGTTAGTTCAGAAACAGAATTAGCTAGCATCTTTGGAACACCAGATTCCGATACATTTAAGTACTTTTTAACAGCAGCATCATTCCTAAAGTATGGTAACGCTCTTAAAGTAGTACGAGTAGCATCAGGTCACTTAAACGCGACCGACGGTACTGCTAAACTAGTCAAAAACGAAGATCATTATGACGAACTAACTCATGATGGTAGCTTTATAGCTAAGTATCCAGGTAAACTGGGTAACTCGCTTAAAGTAGTTATATGTCCAGCCAATGCAACAGCGTTTGGCGCGTTTGTTCAAGCTTCAAGCTTTGATGGCGCTCCAGGAACATCTGATTCTGCAGCTCTTTTAGGACATTCAAACGACGAATTACACGTTGCTGTTGTTGATACAGATGGCACATGGTCTGGTACTGCAGGTACTGTTTTGGAAGCATTCCAATACTTATCTCAAGCTTCAGACTCTAAAAAGTCAGATGGACAAAGTAACTACTACAAAGAAGTAATTAATAGAACATCAAAGTATGTATATTGGACAGGTCATCCTACTGCATTAACTGATTGTGGAGAATCTCTTGCTGGTCAAGCTTCAGCTACAGCTTATGTAACTGGAACTGCTGCTATTGAATCTGCAATGGCTGGTGGTACTGATGATAACACACCAACAACTGGCGAAATTGGTAATGGATTTGATCTATTAGCTGATGCTGAAACGATTGATGTTAACCTATTGTTTGCATATCCTGATGTTAATGGCACTAAAGCAATTGCTGATAAGCTTATTGCTATCTGTAATGCTAGAAAAGACTGTATGGCATTTGTATCTCCTCCAATCGATGACTCAGTTGGAACCGATACTCCTGCTGCTGATGTTAAAGAATGGGCTGATACTCTTGCTTCAACTTCATATGCAGCTACTGATTCTGGCGCTGTATACGTATACGATAAGTATAATGATGTATACCGTTGGTTAGGAGCTTCTGGTCTTTGTGCTGGTCTTTGTGCCAACACAGACGATGTTGCTGATGCTTGGTTCTCTCCAGCTGGTGTTAATAGAGGTCAACTTTTCGGAGTTACTAAACTAGCTTACAATCCTAAGAAAGCTGATAGAGATACTCTCTATAAAGCAAGAGTTAATCCTCTCGTGTCTTTCCCTGGACAAGGTACAATGCTATTTGGTGATAAGACACTATTAAGCAAGCCTAGTGCATTTGATAGAATCAATGTACGAAGACTGTTTATCGTATTGGAAAAGGCAGTTGCTACTGCAGCTAAAGCTCAACTCTTTGAATTCAACGACGAATTTACAAGAGCTCAGTTTAGAAATATGCTTGAACCATTTATGAGAGACGTTAAAGGTAGACGTGGTATGACAGACTTTAGAGTCATTTGTGATACTACAAATAACACTGGTCAAGTAATTGACGCTAATAGATTTGTTGCTGATATCTTTATCAAGCCTTCAAGATCTATTAACTTCATAACACTTAACTTTATTGCAACACGAACCGGAGTTGATTTCTCAGAAATCGCCGGTAGTTAATTAGGAGAAGAAAAATGGCAATTTTAGGCGTAGATGATTTTAAATCCAAGCTAGTAGGTGGTGGAGCACGTTCTAACATGTTCAAAGTAACATGTAACTTCCCTGCTTATGCTCAAGGTGATGTTGAACTTTCTTCTTTCATGATTAAAGGCGCGCAATTTCCTTCATCAGTAGTAGCTCCTGTACCTGTATTATTCAGAGGCAGACAACTACAACTCGCTGGTGATAGGACTTTTGAACCCGTTACATTGACTATAATCAATGATACTGGTTTCGAAGTACGAAACGCTTTCGAAAGATGGATGAATGGTATCAGCGAACACAATAATAATACTGGAGCAAGTAATCCAACAGATTACATGGCCGATATTATTGTTGAGCAGCTAAATAAGCAAGGTGATGTAACTAAGACTTACGATATGAGAGGTTGTTTTCCAACAAATCTTTCTACAATCGAACTTTCATACGATAATGAAAACCAGATTGAAGAATTTACTGTTGAGCTACAAGTTCAGTATTGGGAGTCTGGTACCACTTCTTAAAAGGTTATAAATAATATTAGACGAGGGGAGACTAACTCCCCTCCGATAATATTGAGGTAGAATAAAAATGGCAGAACTTTTTGGTTTTGAGATCAATAGAAAAGGCGGAAAGGAACCCGATCTTCCCTCTTTTGTTCCCAATACAGACGAAGATGGCGTAGGAGTCATTAACAGCGGTGGTCACTTTGGCCAGTACGTTGATATTGATGGTGACTCAGCTAAAAACGAAGTTGACCTTATTTTAAAGTATAGGGACATTGCAGCACATCCAGAATGCGACGCAGCAATCGAAGATATTGTAAATGAAGCGATTGTAGGTGATAATAGATCAGCACCTATTGAAATTATTATGGATGAACTAAAGGCATCGGATAAGATTAAAGGTGCTATTAAAGAAGAGTTTGAAAACGTAATATCCTTATTACATTTTAATGCATACTCTCATGATATATTTAGAAAATGGTATGTTGATGGTAGATTACCATATCATGTTATTATTGATAACGCAAACCCAAAAAAGGGTATACAAGAATTAAGATATATTGATCCAACTAAGCTTAGAAAGATTAAAGAGATCCAAGAAGAAAAGGATCCTAAGACTGGAGCCAATATAATTAAGAAGTCAGAAGAGTACTTCTTATTTCAAGATGGAAATATGGTTGGAAATAGCCAAGGATTAAAAATTCACCCCGATTCAATTGCGTATTGTACTTCGGGTATGTTAGATCCATCACGTAAAAGAATCTTATCTCACTTACAGAAAGCTATCAAACCAGTAAATCAATTAAGAATGATGGAAGATTCTCTAGTAATCTATAGAATTAGTAGAGCACCAGAAAGACGTATCTTCTATATTGACGTAGGTAACCTCCCTAAAGGTAAAGCTGAAGAATACTTGAAGAATATTATGGGTCAATATAGAAATAAATTGGTCTATGATGCTAGTACTGGAGATATTAAAGATGACCGTAAACATATGTCGATGCTCGAAGACTTCTTCCTACCGCGTAGAGAAGGTGGTAGAGGTACAGAAATTTCGACCCTCCCAGGAGGAGAAAATCTCGGACAGATTGACGACATCATATACTTTCAAAAGAAACTCTACAAGTCGCTCAACGTTCCAGCTAATCGTTTAGAACAAGAGTCTGGATTTAACTTAGGTAGATCTACAGAGATCTCGAGAGATGAAGTTAAATTTAAGAAATTCTTAGATAGACTAAGAAAAAGATTTAGTGATCTATTCTTACAACTTATTAGAACACAATGTTTATTAAAGGGTATTGTAACTAAAGAAGATTGGGCCCAGTTTAAAGAAGATATTGCTTTTGATTTTATTGAAGATAATTATTTCAGTGAATTAAAAGAAGCTGAAATTATGAGAGAAAGATTTGAAATGCTTTCGCAAATGGACGAATATGTTGGAAAGTATGTTTCTAATGAATGGATTCGTAAAACAGTTTTAAGACAGTCTGATGATGAGATCGCCGAAATTAAGAAGCAAATAGATGCTGAAAGAGCTTCTGGTGAAATCGAAGATGAAGATGATCTTGAAGATTAAATTATTATAAATATATACAAAGGAAAAAGAATAATGAGTATTACAGATTTGATTGATAATGTAAAAGGTGGGGACAACGTTCAAGCAGCTAAAGACTTTAATAGTATTATGGCTGATAAGTTGACTGCCGCAATGGATGCTAAAAAGATTGAAGTAGCATCAACATTACAAGACAGACAAAGCTCCAAAGTGGAGCAATAGGAAATAAGTAAATGAAACTTATAGCAGAATATAACGACAGTAACCTAGAGGTTATTGAAGAAAAAGTTAATGGCAAAAAGACTCTCGTAATTGAGGGTGTTTTTATGCAAGCTGACGCTAAAAATAGAAATGGTCGTATCTATGAGAGATCTATTTTAGAAAATGCTGTTAGCAAATATGTAAAAGAACAAGTAAGTACTGGAAGAGCTGTTGGGGAATTAAACCACCCTGAAGGTCCTTCCATTAACTTAGATAAAGTTTCACATAAGATTACCGAACTCAGGTTTGACGGAAGTAATGTTATAGGAAAAGCATCAATCCTTAATACCCCTATGGGCAATATCGTAACTGGTTTGTTAGAAGGCGGAGTTAAGCTTGGTGTATCAAGTCGTGGTATGGGAAGTCTTGTGCAAAAGAATGGCGCTATGTATGTGAAAGATGACTTTATGTTGTCTACAGTAGATATCGTTCAAGACCCTTCAGCTCCAGAGGCATTTGTCAATGGAATTATGGAAGGTGTTGATTGGGTATGGAATAATGGTGTACTTTGCCCACAAGAAGTTGAAAAAATTGAGACTGAAATCAAGGAAGCTCGAGGTATGCGTTCGTCGGATATTGAGATTAAAGCTTTTAAGAATTTCCTCTCTAAACTTGTAAATTCTTAATAGGAGAATAAATTATGTCTAATGACGAAATGCAAAACGATTTAGTCGAAGACGTATCAGAAACTGAAGAGCTTACTACCGAGGAGCTCGTTGAAGACGAACAAGTTCAAGACGAAGAAATCGTAGAAGCTAGTGATGACGCTAAGGATGAGGATGAAGACGAAGAGGAAGAAGTTGAGGAGTCTGCTGATGAAGAAGACGACGAAGACGAAGAGCCTGTAGTTGAAATGCCGAAAACCAAAGCTGCTATCATGGCATCAGTAAATGATATGTTGAAGAAATCGAAAAAAGAAGGTGCACAGAAGATCTATGCTCAAGTATATAAGGTAATCAATGCTCCAGACGTTGAAGCCCCCAAAGTAGCCAAGGAAGATGTCGATGTCGACGTTAGCCACATTGACTACCAAGAGGACTTAGATGGTTTGGTTGCTGAAGAAGCTACTTTATCTGACGGATTCCAAGCGAAAGCCGGAATCATTTTTGAAGCTGCTTTGAAGTCCAAAGTAAGTGCAGAAATTGAGAGATTAGAGTCTGAGTACGTTCAAAACCTTGAAGAAGAAGTAACTGAAATCAAGTCCGAGCTAGTAGAAAAGGTAGATTCATACCTCAACTACGTGGTTGGTAACTGGATGGATGAAAATAAAGTAGCAGTTGAAACTGGTCTTAGGACTGAAATTGCTGAAGACTTTATGACTTCTCTACAATCAGTGTTCAAAGAACATTATATCGAGATTCCAGAAGGTAAAGTTGACATGGTCGACGAATTAGCCGAGCAGGTTGCTGAACTGGAAGAGTCTCTAAATAAATCAGTTGAAGAGAATATCGCACTCACTGAGTCTGTTTCCGGTTTGGAAAGAGCTGAGATTGTACGAAATGCTTCTTCTGGGCTAGCATTGACTGAAGCTGAAAAGCTTGCATCTTTGGTAGAAGATATTGATTTTGATACAGCAGAATCTTTCGAAATGAAAGTTAATGTTGTTAAAGAATCATACTTCAAATCTGAAGCTCAAGAATCAGTAGATGAAGCTCAAAAATTGGTTGGTACTGACGAAGTTACGGCTGACATCAGTGAATCTATGGCTAGATATACATCAGCTATCTCAAAATATAAAAAATAAACGTCTTAATAGGAGAAACTTAAATGTTTAATGCAGACAAAAACTTAATGGAAAAGTGGAGCCCGGTACTCGAGCACACAGATGTTCCAACAATTCAAGATAGTCACAAAGCAGCGGTAACTGCTAGACTATTGGAAAACCAAGAAATCGCTGCTCGCGAAGAGCAAGTTGCTAAGTCAAACACCTTCCTTGGGGAAGATGCTCCGGCTAACTCAACTGGTAACGCTGTTGCTGGTTTTAATCCCGTTCTTATCTCTTTGGTAAGACGTGCAATGCCTAACCTTATCGCTTATGATATCGCTGGTGTTCAACCTATGACTGGTCCTACTGGTCTAATCTTTGCTATGAAGAGCAAGTACAGCACTCAAGGTGGTACTGAAGCTTTGTTTGATGAAGCTAATACTGCTTTCTCTGGCTTGGCTAGTGTTACTCAAGAAGCTGGTCCTTCTGGACTAGAATCTGCTGCCGATGATGGTGATGGTTCTTTGGCAACTGGCGAAACTTCTGGCGAAATCGTTTCCGATTATGCTGGTGGTCTTAGTACTGCTGCTTCTGAAGCATTGGGTACTGGCGGTTCAGGTGGTTCATTCGGTGAAATGGCATTCTCAATCGAGAAAGCTACAGTAACTGCTAAGTCAAGAGCTCTTAAAGCTGAATATACTATGGAACTTGCTCAAGATCTTAAAGCAATCCACGGTCTAGACGCTGAAGGCGAACTTGCTACTATCCTTTCTTCTGAAATCCTTGCGGAAATCAACAGAGAAGTAGTTAGAACTGTAAACCGTACTGCTAAGCTAGGCGCTCTTCAGGCTTCTGCTACTGTTAAAGGTATCTTCAATATGGATACTGATTCAGACGGTCGTTGGTTGGCTGAGAAGGCTAAAGGTTTGATCGTACAGATCGAAAGAGAAGCTAACGTTATCGCTAAAGAGACTCGTAGAGGCAAAGGTAACTATGTTATCTGTTCTTCTGACGTAGGTTCTGTACTTGCTGCTTCTGGCATGCTTGATTACAGCCCCGCTCTTGCTACTAACCTTAACGTAGATGATACTGGTAATACTTTTGCTGGTGTTCTTAACGGTAAGTTTAAAGTATATGTTGATCCATATGCAACTGGCGACTACGTTTGTGTAGGTTACAGAGGTACTACTCCATATGACGCAGGTGTATTCTACTGCCCATACGTTCCTTTAACTATGGTTAAAGCGATCGGTGAGGAAGACTTCCAGCCAAGAATCGGCTTCAAAACTAGATACGGTATGGTTGCAAACCCATTCGTAGCTACTGATGGAACCGTTGGTGCTGATCGTGCTAACCCATACTTTAGAATCTTTAGAGTAGACGGTATCATGCAAAGTGCTTAATCTTTAATTAGATTAATCTTAAAGGGTCCTTCGGGGCCCTTTTTTTATGTGTATAAATAGATATAAGGAAGATGATCGGCGTATCAAGTGGTACGCCTCGCAGTTTGTGGGTAGGAAACCACCCCCGGAATTACAGGATAGGAGATTATCATGCATAAGATTTTTGCATTAATGACAGTAGTTTTGTTAGCTGCTTGTAATACAGTTGACTCAGTAATTGATGGCACTAAGAATATTGTTGGTGGTGTTGCGTCTGACGTTGCTGGAGTTACTACTGGTACTTTAGATGTTGTATCTGGTACAATTAAAGGTGTAGCCGAGAAGACTGGTGTTGAAAAGACCGAAGCTAAATAAGTAAAGTTTTAGGAGTAAGCCGGCCAAGGATGGCACATTCTAACATTTAAAGAGTATAAATAGATATATGACTACATCAAATAAAAACTTTTTAAGCCCAGTGGGTTTTCAATTCAAAATCGATTCTACACAGTATTCTAATATTGAATATTTTTGTACATCAGTAACGCTTCCAGATTTATCTTTATCGGATGTACCTACACCATATAAGACATCTAATATGGGAATGACTGGTGATCGAATTGCTTTTGGAGATCTATCAATTCGATTCAATATAACAGAAGATATGGAAAACTATATCGAAATGTTTAATTGGATGCATAATATAATTCAAAAGGGAGAGTCATTTAAATCAGATGCAACTCTTTCTATATTGAGTAGTCATAACAACGTAACTAAGGAAGTAACATTTAGAGATTGCTTTCCAACTAGTTTAGCGGCTGTTGAATTTTCAACACAACAAACTGACATTGAATACTTACAAGCTGACGTAACATTTAAATATACGTACTTTGAAGTAAATTAGTATACACCAAGTACCCATTAGCGGGTACCTTCTGTATACATATAAATAATTTTATACTATGGAGATATAATGAATAGCCTAGAAACAATACTTGAAATGTGGAAGAAAGATTCAGTAATTGATCAACTCGAATTAGATAAGTCTGCTCGAGATTCTGCAAAGCTTCATTCGAAGTACTTAGAACTATACTCAGTTAATAAATTAAGATTCAAGAAATTAGACCTTGAGTTTAAAGTATTATTGAGAGACAAATTTATGCATTACAATGGTAAACTTACCCAAGCTGAAATGGACGCAAAGGGTTGGTCATATGATCCATTGAATGGACTTACAGTATTAAAAGGTGATATGGACAAGTGGTATGATGCTGATCCACTGATCCAAGAACACCAAGCTAAAATGCATTATACACAAGAAATGATAGACACATTGAAAGAAATAATGGAAAATGTCAAGTGGCGTCATCAGAATATTAAAAACATAATTGAGTGGAATAAATTTACTAGCGGGATGTAATGGAAAAAATTATAGTTAAAAAGAAGAATGAAGTCTTCCTCCATGTTGTGACTGAACCAGGGATAGAGATGGAATTGACTGAGCACTTCTGTTTCTTTGTTCCAGGGTATAAATTCATGCCAGCATACAAAAATCGTATGTGGGATGGCAAAATACGCCTATTTGACTTAAGAAAGAAGGTGATATATGCTGGTTTATTCACTTATATCAAGGAATTTGCCCAAGCAAGAGGGTATGAACTCATTTGCGAAGACAATTCTATGTATGGAAGGCCCGATACTGAAGAATTACATGACATAGAAAGCTTCCTGAACAGTCTGTCACTCTCTGTGAACGGAGTAGGTATAACACCCCGGTCGTACCAGCTCGATGCACTGTCGAGGGCGCTAGAGAAGAAAAAGACATTGCTTTTAAGCCCTACAGCTTCCGGAAAGAGTTTGATCATATATCTGGCTATTCGATATCACTTAGATATGAACCAAGGAAACATACTACTGATTGTACCTACGACATCGTTAGTTGAACAGATGTATTCAGATTTTGGAGATTATTCAGCAACTGACGAATGGAACGTAGGCGACAATTGTCATAAGATATATTCTGGTAAAGAGAAGTATAACATAAAGCAAAGAGTTATTATTACTACGTGGCAGTCAATCTATAAAGAAAATTCTAATTGGTTTCAAGACTTTGGAATGGTTGTCGGAGATGAAGCTCATAACTTTAAAGCAAAGTCACTGACATCGATACTAGAAAAATGTGTCAATGCTAAATACAGGATTGGTACAACAGGAACTTTAGATGGATCACAAACTCATCAGTTAGTACTCGAGGGTTTGTTTGGTCCAGTATTTAAGGTTACCACAACCAAGAAGTTAATGGAAGAGAATTCGTTATCTCAGTTAGATATATTTGTATTGCTATTAAAGTATAGTGATGAGTATTGTAAGCTTGTATCTAAGATGAAGTACCAAGACGAAATCGATTTTATCGTAAAGTACGAAGCTAGGAACAACTTCATAGCAAACTTAGCTATGGATCAAGAAGGTAATTCTTTGATATTGTTTCAGTTTGTAGATAAACATGGTAAACCATTACACGATTTATTAAAGAAGAAGTTTGATGAACTTCCAAGAAATACGAGGAGATTATTCTATGTCTCAGGTGAGACCGATGTGGACACGCGGGAAGAGATACGAGCGATCACAGAGAAACAAGATAACGCGATCATTGTGGCTAGTATGGGCACTTTTTCTACAGGTATTAATATTAAGCGTCTACATAACATTATCTTTGCTTCACCAAGTAAGTCTCAAATTAGGGTTCTCCAAAGTATCGGTAGAGGACTAAGGAAGTCTGCTGATGGTATAGATACTAAGGTATTCGATATTGCTGACGATTTACATTGGAAGTCAAAAAAGAATTATACATTATTACACGCAGCTGAAAGGATCAAGATTTATAGTAAAGAGAAATTCGACTATAAAATTCATGATATAAATATATAAATGGACTCTATTAAAAATATTGATATAAGACACTTTAAACTAACGAATAGCGAAGACCTCATTTGTTATGTTCAAAGTTCGAGTGAGCATGCTTTTATCGTAGAACGACCTGCGGTCGTAAGGGTATCATTAGATGGTACTTTTACTTTTGGAGATTGGTTTCCTTTCTCTGATAAAAAGATGTTTAAGATCATGAAAAGGTTCGTGATCAATCATACTGAAGTTGTTGAAGAGACCAAAGAGTCTTATATTAAGTATTCATGTCAAGATATGATTAAAGATGAGATTAATCGTGATATTGAAGAATACGAATTGGAAGGTGAATCGATGATTGAAGATGACATTAGAGATGAAGAAACCATTGAACCAACCATACATTAATTGTTGTATACCCCTAACCTCCCCGGTAACATCTATATTATATCATACTTTTGACCATTTGTAAACGTTTAATTCACCTAATTGTGAAAATAAATAAAATAAAATAATTGTTTACATTTGACCCAAAGTATGATATAATATTACATTATTAGGAGATATAAATGACCACTAAAATCAAACCAAAAGCTAAGCCACACTATGTGAATAACAAAGAGTTTTCATTAGCTGTGGTAGAATACGTTAAGACTGTAATCAAAGCTAAAGAATCTGAAAGCACAATCCCTAAGGTTCCAGATTACGTTGCCACATGCTTCATGAAAATATCTGAAGGACTGTCTCACAGACCGAACTTCGTTCGGTACACTTATAGAGAAGAGATGGTAATGGATGGTGTTGAAAACTGTCTAAGAGCTATTAATAACTATAAGATTGAAACTGCTACTAGAACCGGTAATCCAAATGCATTCTCGTACTTTACTCAGATTTGTTTCTTTGCCTTTATAAGACGTATTACTAAAGAAAAGAAGCAGCAAGAAATCAAGTTTAGATACATTGAACGAATGGGTATTGAAGATTTTGCAGCTATGGGTATGGATGACAATGGCGCAGCTCAAACGTTAGAATATGTAGATACCTTAAGGCAGAGGATCGATCAGATTAGAACTAAGGATGCTAAGATTAAAGAGTTTGCGAAGATCGAAAAAGAGAAAGAAAAACTAGAATTGTTTATGGTGTAATTATGAAAGTTGCTATATTGAATGATACGCATTGTGGCGTAAGAAACTCGTCTGATATATTTTTAAACTATCAAGAACGATTTTATACTGAGATCTTTTTTCCATACTTGAAAGAGCATGGAATTACAAATATCTTACATCTAGGTGATTACTACGAACATAGAAAGTTTGTTAATTTCAAAGCTCTTAATGCTAATCGCAAACACTTCTTAGAACCAATGCGTGAGATGGGTATTACCATGGACATTATTCCTGGTAATCACGACGTGTACTTCAAAAATACAAACGAACTATGTTCGCTTAAAGAACTTCTTGGTTACTTTACGTCTAACGTTAATATTATAATGAAACCAACTGTTTTAGACTATGATGGTTTAAAGGTTGGTGTATTGCCATGGATTAATAGCGCAAACTATGAAGAATATACTAAATGGGCTATGACGTGCAAAGCGTCTATTCTTGGAGCTCATCTTGAGTTGAAAGGATTTGAGCTTATGGCTGGTATAACTAATCCTCATGGTATGAACGCTGATATATTTTCTAGATTTGAAAGTGTATTAACTGGTCATTTCCACACCAAATCGAGTCAAGGAAATGTTCATTATCTAGGTAATCAGATGGAGTTTACTTGGTCTGATTGTGATGATCCTAAGTACTTCCACATTTTAGATACTGAAACTCGTGAAGTAATTCCAGTACGTAATCCAATTACAATGTTTAAGAAGGTTATTTACGATGATAGTAAGACTGATTATAATACAGTTGATGTGTCTGAATTTGAACATAAATTTATTAAACTTATCGTTGTAAGTAAAAGCGACTTATACATGTTTGATAGATTCGTTGATAAGTTACAAAGTGTCGAAACATATGAACTTAAGATTGCTGAAACCTTTGAAGAATACCTAGGTGACAGCGTTGAAGATGATAAAGTTTCGCTTGAAGATACTGGAGTCTTATTAGATACCTATGTTGACGCAGTTGAAACTGATTTAGATAAAGACCACATTAAGGTTGAATTGAGAAAACTATATACTGAAGCACAGAACTTGGAGGTGGTGTAATGTACCAGCAGCATTTAGACTTACAATTCCCGCTTACACAACAACTAGGTCTTGACTTAGATGTTCCTGTAGATCAGCGACTAAAATTTTACGTTAACGATGATCTGATCACAACAATTGATGGTACCTTTAATAGTGTTGGAACTATGAGTTCGTATCTTACCGTGAATAATTCAGACGGTGATGAGGCGGCAAGGATAGACGATACAGGAATCAGTCTTAGAATGGAAAACAAATCTTGGCTAAAAACTAAGATTGCTAATTGGTTAGGAGTTAAGTATCTATGATACATTTTAAATCAGTATCATGGAAGAACTTTCTTTCGACCGGCAATGATACAATTAAAGTACAATTAGATAGAACACCATCAACATTAGTTGTAGGTTCAAATGGTGCTGGTAAATCTACAATGTTAGATGCTCTTTCCTTTGGTCTATTTGGTAAGCCGCATAGAGATATTAAAAAAGATCAGTTAGTTAATAGTATCAATAAGAAAGGTACTATTGTTGAAGTTGAGTTTAACGTTGGTAATTCTGAGTTTAGAATTCATAGAACTATTAAGCCTGGTAAATTTGAAATATGGCAAAACGGTAATCAGATAAATCAAGCTTCTAATGCTCGTGATTTTCAAAAGTACTTAGAACAAAATATACTTAAGCTAAATCATAAATCGTTTCATCAGGTTGTTGTGTTGGGTAGTAGTTCTTTTATTCCATTCATGCAACTGCAGGTTGGTCAGCGTAGAGAAGTTATTGAAGATCTATTAGACATTAATATTTTTAGTAAAATGAATTCATTATTAAAAGAACGTAATTCTAAGATTAAAGAAGAACTATCTGAAATAAACCATTCATTAGATTTATATAAAACTAAAATAGATACTCAAAACAAATATATAAGAGACTTACAATCTATTAATAAAGATATGATTAAGTCTAAGGAAGATTCTATATCGGTGTACGAAGTTGAAGTTAAAAGCTTAGTAAGTCAATCTGGTGAACTTGGAAAGAATCTTGATGCTTTAACTGAAATAGAAAACTCTAAGCACGAAGATCTTAGTAGAAAAATATCTGATATTAAATCTGAGGATAGAGTATATAAGTCTAAGATTAAAGATTTAGTAAACGATGCTAAGTTTTTTGAAGAACATGAGCATTGTCCTACGTGCGATCAAGACATTGATATATCTATTAAAGAAAGTAAATTATCTAAGATTAAACAATCAGCCGCAGATATTCAAAAAGGTATGAAAGAATTAGAAGCTGATAATATTGCTACTTCGGGTCATTTAGTAAATTGTCAAAATAATATGAAAGAGCTTTTAGCTAAGCAACGTCATATTAACAGTAATAATGATAAGATTAATTTAATTCAAAGAGAAGTAGAAAAGATTCAAAAAGAAATTAGTACGTTGTTACAATCATCCGGTGATATAAAAACTGCTAAGAATGAACTTGACGATCTAAGAGACTCTAAAGATACTGTCACTGAAAAGAAACTTGCTTATGTTGAAGAGCGTACATATAATGAAGTAATCGGCGAAATGCTTAAAGATACTGGTATCAAGACTAAAGTTATCAAACAGTATTTGCCAGTAATGAATAGACTTATTAATCAGTATCTTCAAGTCTTGGATTTCTTTGTTGCTTTCCATCTTGATGAAAGCTTTACCGAAACTATTAGATCACGTCATAGAGATGCATTTAACTATACATCATTTAGCGAAGGCGAGAAACAACGTATCGATTTGGCTTTACTCTTTACTTGGAGACAAATTGCTAAGATGAAGAACTCAGCAGCAACTAATCTTTTAGTATTGGATGAGAC
>Ga0209092_10002100_pt1 | contig 18618 bp, 17 predicted proteins | sample FraStrMetagenome_FD_187446 | JGI IMG/M metagenome (GOLD analysis project Ga0209092, IMG submission 187446) | Marine eukaryotic phytoplankton communities from Arctic Ocean - Fram Strait ARC3M Metagenome (SPAdes) (version 2) | ecosystem: Environmental > Aquatic > Marine > Oceanic | place: Fram...
ATATGTAATGTTGTCTATATATGCAGCTGACATTGTTTACTTATGGAGGCTTCAAAAAAGTCTAAAATTTGCGATTTTGGAGTGCAAAAAGTCTAAAATTTGCGATTTTCTCGGCAACTTGTTTTGAACATGTGCAATACCGGTATGCCGATATGACTGTGAGGAGCTCTGTGAGGTGAGGAGGACCTGAACTTTCGAATTCTCATTGTTTACATCTACCCCGATACATGTTCATTTAATGTATGTTCATCACAAAATATATACTTCGAAATATATAAAACAAAAAGATACTGCTTGGAATGGTACGCAAACGCAAGAAGGGTTCACGTTCGGACAACCATGATGATCTGTCACCAAATTCGAACCAGCAACGGATGGGAGCTTCCAATAAAATGGCATTCAATGCTGCACTCAAACACAGTCGCAGTGGCAACGCATTTTCCAAGATGTTTAAGAAAATGCGAACCATGCTCAGTGTTGCACCTCATATACTGATGTCGCTCGTCTTGTTGTATGCTATCACTTATTCGGTGGATTATGTACATGAATACCTTTTTTGGAGATTGGAGGACGAGGAGGTCAGTCGCATGGGTCCGGATAAACGTGAGTTATACAACTATTTGAAAGATTTCGTATGTAATGCCGTGGATCCCGTGACGAAAGAAAAAAATGGATATTGTCATCCCGCTCTGCTGCCAAACGTCGCGGAAAGAACTCATAGTGTTATGAATGTGACTGGAGTTGAGATTAAGAGTGGGGAAATATTGATGGTGTTGCCTAGACATTTGCTCATAACAGATTTTGATGCAATAAGTGACCCATACGTATACGAGAATCTGCTTGGGGCCCATCATGATGTAACTGCGGAAAATTTGTTTATTGAAGAACTTTGGCCGGGGCAGATTAGGAGAGCGGACTACATTCGTGACAATGATTACAGAACGGCTATCAAAACTATGAATAATCTTGATGCTGGCGCCTTTCTTGCTGCTTACTTGGTCCGTCGATATAAGCTAGCCACACATGGCTGGAAAGACACTAAAAATGGCAATATTTTAGTGTATAGAAATGGTGACAAGTATGGAAACGTTATGGATCCCTTACTACCTTTCTTCAAAATACTGCCAACATACGAAGATTTAGAAAAAAATCACCCAACGTTATGGCCTGATTATTTCTTAAATGAACAATTTGGAGAAATGAGTAATGTCATGCAGCAAACTTATGCCTTCAGGGATATGATTATTGGAGAATATCGTGGCCTATGTAATAAGTCATTTGATTTTTGCGCTAATGTGTCACCAAGGGAGTATAAGACTTTCCGGATAAATGTGATGTCCAGGGCTTTTGGTATGGGTACCGCGGAGAGTGGGGCCGTATCTGACGAAGAGATGAACGAATCATTTTTAACACAATTAGATATTGAAAATTTGAAAAATGAATATGACATCGACTTAAATAGAGGTGTTCGAGCAATGGCACCAATTTTAGATATGTGGGATCATCATCCAAATGCTGCTTCCTCGTGGCAATACAAAGCGCATGATAAGGCATTTGTTATAAGTGCCACAAAGTCAGGGTTCAAAGCCGGTGATAATATAATGGTTTCGTACGGGAGGTATACGGAAACCCACTTGTTTTGCAAATTTGGTTTTAACAACGGTGACGGCTCGGGGTTTAATGAAGCTTCTATTGCAGTCCACCATAGACAAATGATCACAGGACTAGAACCGCAGTTCAGTTATAGGCAAAAGCGAATGAATGGAAGTAAGTGCATATATTAAGCAGGAAATATATTGAGAAAAGCTTATCTACTTTTATTGTTTGTAGAAGAATTTACTTATCGCGGATCAGATGATGACGTATTAAAATACCTTCAATATGACGATGATGGTGTCCCATATTGTACAACTTATTTTGAAAATCGATGGAAGTTCAAAGGGACGAAAGTCCTATACTTAAAGATGATGGTTCAAGCGAGACATCGATGGATGATTTCTATGGCCCCGAAAAATTTGAGAGTGGATCCACCACCAAACTCTCGCACGCCCCCGCTTCAACCGCATGTAGCACTTTGGACTTCACCCAAATTATTTCGTGGACAAGAAGCTCAAAAACTTGCACAATTTATTTGTCTTTCTATGTCAGATTACGAAGCGAAAGCATACGAAACGATTTTTGAACACCTTGCTACGGGTGTAAATATCGGTAACTTTACTGTGGATGTTAGTGCTTTTACTCCTGACGCCATGAACTATAGAAGTTATCATGTGATGAATCGTCTTTTCGAGACTATGACTGCTCAATATCCCAACTCTTTGGTTGATGAGAGGCTTCTTGTCGAAAGGCTGACTAGAGAAAAATATCAATCAAGAGAATGGTTGGCTGCGCGTGTTCGTCTTAGTGAGCTTGAGACCCTTGACTTGCTTTCTCAGTCTAATAATCAGAATATACTAAAAGTGAAAACTTCATATGAGAGCCGAGGATACAATTACCCGGCTTTCATCATTTACGGCTTCTTTGTGAGGGACAAGCCATGTCCATCGCATCTTGATTATGATCTGAACGAATTTTTCCCCAAATCTGGACATTAGATTTGATTTGTACGATTTAACTTTCATAAATCAAAACTGCATACTTTTCATCACAACTCCGAACCACATTTGCAATGGTCAATTAAAGTAAGAGAAGACTCAATAAGCTGATATAGCACCTGCACATCTAGCAAATTCGACATCATCCTACAGCCCGGCTCTTAGATATTGGTTAGTTGCTTCTCTACATTTTGGAAACATGGAGAAAGACGTAGTGTCATGACATGTAGCTGTTGTAAGAATAAGTTCAAAAAATTGCGTTGCGTCAGTAAGAGATAAAAGTACTTGGAACTTCTTGTCAAATTTTCTAAGTAGTAGTTTAGTCCAAACGTGTAATGTCTCTGCCAAATACTTGGGCTTTCAACCAATCGGTTAGCACCAGTGCACGGTTTCGCAATGATACTTGCTTCGAGAGATAAACGCTCCTCCACAGCCCAAAACCAATTGTTCCCTTGCCTTTGAGTCTATTTGATTCCTTGGGCGTAACTTGAAGTTGAGATAATGCAGTACCTGATCCTGTGTATGCAAGAATCCCAAGATTTAGAAATTGAAAGGGAGCTGCTATGTTGCTGCTTTGAGTGGCAAAAGCAGTAATCCTGTCGGCAAAACCTACGGAAACTTTTTTGTTCCTAAATACGGGTAAAAGCTTTCCAGTGAGTTCTTCTTTCGCATCTAAAATTCCTTTGCCAAATAAACGGGCAAGATAAGCGCCCTGTTGGCTTGCAACTTGAGCTGTCGCCGGTAAGAAGTTATCCGTGTTACAAGAGCAATCACCAAATGATAGTATTGTCCCATCTGTTCCCAATACACGACACCACGGGTCAATGGCTAAACGTCCTCGGCTTATATTTTGAGCATCAGCTTGCTCCCCCTCGCCTATGTTGTCAATGAGTTGGAGAGTGATTGGCAACGGCCCATTACCAGCTGCCCAAACACTAAGGCCATACGGAATTTCTTTCCCATTATTAAGATATACCGCAGTCTCTTTCACTTCTTTGACACCGCTTTCAAGAAGTAATTCAGTTAAAGTGAAATCAGAAGGCAACTGTGAAATCCTCTCATCATATCGAGCGGAACTGGGCCTCAAAAGTTGTTCGATAGCAGCTTCTTGCAAGGACTTATCAAATGGTGCAAGGACTGTATTTGTTGCTTCGATAATTTTTATGCTGACATATTTAATCAATTCTGGATAATATTTTGCCCCGTCTTGCTCAATGAAATCACGCAATTCGCTCGCGAACTCTATACCAGTTGGTCCAGCACCTATCACTACAAAAGTAAGAGCGCGGCTTTTTACCTCTTCAGACATACTGGGTATATTTGCCCTTTCAAAACAGTTTACGATGCTATTTCTAATTTTTCTCGCATCATCTATTTGCTTTAAAAAACAGCAATTTTCGCGAACCCCAGGAATGCCAAATGTATTTGTCTGCGCACCAACACCAACAACTAGTCGGTCATATTCTACTTCAAAATCTTCAATAACACAACTGTTTCCCTCGCAAACAACATTTTGACATGTAACAATGCGTTTTCTAGGGTCAATATCAGTTGCGGTGGCTTCTAAGTAGTCGACGTTTCGATTTATCTCTCGGATGGGTTCTGTTATAGATCTATACTCTACCGTACCAACACTCGCGCCCGCTAACATTGGTGTGAAAAGAAAGTAATTGCGTGGTGAAATGACTGTTACATCGCATATAGATGTATCGATATCTTTGAGGAAAGCAGCCGAGCCCCAACCTGTACCAAGCACAAGTACTTTCTCTCTTGTTTGCACTTTAAAAGTATCTTTCCGACTCGCCAATTCGTCGATTATGGTTGCAGCCTTCTCGAGTAAGAATAAGGGATATGCACGGGGCTTGATTGCTCGTTTAATTTCTTTTTCCCAGTTTTTATCGTTAACATTATTAATGGTATCTTTATCCACCCCAACTTCCACGGGAACTGGTGCGGTCACTTCGTCAACTTCATCGATAACTTCCAATACTAAGCTTTCCCCAACTTCCTCTATCGCAACCACACTACTACTATTCGTTTCTTCTTTACCTTCGTCTCCATCGACGATTCTTTCATTATCCGCAATCGCAAAGTCTTTCCCAACGCTTTGGTTCTCGTTCTTGTTCTTTATCTCTTCCCGTAATATGCTCTCATTACTTACTATGAAGCGGCAACATCAAACGATAGAGACATAAAAAATAAAAAGTTGAGCCCTTTCTCTCAAACGAATGTTATTCCACCCAAACCACATCCTTACCAGGAGTAAACGAAGACTTGAATCCATCATTATCACTCATACCAAGTCGAGTACTTGAATTAATACTAGGACTAGCACTTTGCCTGTATGTCGTCGTCGTCGTACTATATCCTTCACCCGTACCAACCAGACACAACAGCGACACCGCCATCAAAGGACTGCGTAACTTCATCATGGAGGTCAATATGCTCTACTAACTACCACTACTCCCACCTGACTTAATGGGATTGCAATTGGTGTGCCCAGGCTAACGCCAATGAGAAGGAAGAGTGTGTACCACGTTCCTTTTTTCCTTCTTCCCTCTTTCAACGAGGCAGGTACAGGGTACAGGTAGAGGGAAAAGGTCGCTTGGAAGGCAAATGACGTAAGCAACAGTAACGGCTTTCAAGATAGAAAGGGTAATTTTAGCTTTCGTACGTGTTTTGTGATTTTGGGTACAGGGTTAGGGCGGGCTGTCAGCGATGTCGAACCGGATCTTTCTCATAAACCTATCCTGAAAATTTATTGAGATCGTAAGATGAAGTTCGTAACTGCAGCAACTATTCTTGTCGCCGCTGGATCGGCTGCTGCCTTTTCAATGCATATGGCGGCCCAGAACAACAACAACGGACTCGAACATGGAAGCAGGCGCGCCTTTCTTTCCAAGTCATCGGCTACTGTTGTAGCGAGCACGCTTTTTCCCAAAGCTGCATCTGCCGACGATAGCCCAACCGTTGACGAGAATGGATTTATTACGACCGAAAGCGGATTGAAGTATAAGGTAATCAAAGAGCCTACTGAGAATGCAGCTATGCCTGAAGCAGGACAGACTGTGAAGGCTCATTACACCGGATGGCTCGATGATTTTGATTCGATTAGAAAATTCGACAGTTCTCGTGATCGTAATCGACCGTTCACGTTTCGTGTAGGGGCGGGTCAAGTTATCAGGGGATGGGATGAATCTTTTTCCTCGATGAAAGTTGGTGAGAGGAGACAGATAATCATTCCTCCGAGATTGGGATACGGAGATCGAGGAGCAGGAGGAGTCATTCCTGGTGGTGCAACGCTTTACTTTGATGTCGAGTTACTAAATGTCTTGTAAAAGATGTAGTGATTCAGTTGGTGACTAAGTCATAATCTGAACTTTCATACGAGTAGGAAGCATCGCATTGTGTAAATTCTAAATTTTTCGAGTGCAAAGAGGACTGACATCCGAAAGAAAGGTATTATACAAGTTTTGTATAGTTACTTTCTCTAAACTCAACTGCACTGCAACGCCAAGGAAATACTATAAGTGGATGTGAAAAAATAACAAAGACCGGTCGCTTAAACTAAAAGGATCAAAACTACGTAAAAATTGAATGATACGAATAGACTATCCCACTGGCACAAAACCGTCGATAAACACTAAATCCACTCCATGACAAATTGCGACTCTTCTTCAATATTCCTCAATTTCTGGTCATGGAATTACTGCACCTGTTCCTTCTTCACCAAACGAAGGTAGGGAATCTTCGATGGAACTTCACAAGTGTGAAAGCCTGGGTAGTTCTCAGCTGCGTCCTCAGTCGAGACAGTTGGGAGCAAGAAAACGGAACCCTTGTACTCGTCGGTACGAGTACCATCAATCTCAATGTCGGCATGGTTGTTAGGCCAATTAGCTGGGGTCGCAATGGACTTCTTGTAAGAAAGCTGAAGGGCCTCAACACAACGTACAATCTCGTCCATGTTACGACCTACGCACGCAGGGTAGTTAAGGGAGAGCATCAACTTGTTCTCGGGGTTGATAATGAATACTGCGCGGATTGTCAATGGCAAGGACTGCTCATCACTTGTTCCAGGATCAATCATTCCGTACATGGTTGAAATCTTGCGAGAGGAATCTCCGATAATAGGAAATTTAACCTCAATTTTGTTCTCGCAATGGGCAACAACATCCTGCAACCAATCCGTGTGACTCTTGACGGGATCAACACTCAAAGTAGCAACCTTGCACCCCATACCAACCTAACAATAATACGTTAAAACAATCACGAGATCACTTCACGTGATGCAAAAATAAACTCACCAAATAATCATACTTCAACGCAAGACGTCCAATTTCGGTGGTGCTAAATACAACTAATAAGTTAATGTGCTTTTGCCAAAACATGCTATACACTCTACATTTTACTTACCATACTGGGGTGAAGTCGGCTGGGTGAGAAAAGAGAATGGCCCATGAGTCCTCCTTCCAAGCGTGGAAACTCTCCATTGGTCCGTGAGTTGTCTCTGCACTAAAGTCAGGTACGACGTTTCCGAGACGAATCACTGTGAAAGTATCATGAGGATGAGAACACCTTTAAATTCAAATTCTTCTGAACGCTTGACACCAACTATCGACTCAACTCACCTCCATCAGTACTTCCTTCAGGGTATAGGCTCATGTATGCCTCAGTTCCAGATTTGATGGTCGAGCACATTGTGGTTGTAAAAAAGATAAAGTATTAATGTAATTTGTTACAGAGATATCGAAATACAACAATTTATTATGGGAACAATTGTGATTGTTTTTTGTGAATTATGTCGTGTAACGAAACTTCTTCCAAAAATCCAAGTCAGCAAAAGATACAGAAGTTCTCATTCTTGTTTTATCCTACCAAAAAATACGTACAAAATGTACCGAGATCAAGAAAAAAGATACCCTCGTAACAATGTACACAGTCAAAATTCGAAATTGAGAACCAGAACATTCGAAACATCTGCCGAAGAAGATCCTTTGGAGTTCGCTTCTTGGATTGTGTTCTATGGCGAAGAATCGATTGACGGTATGACGGATGAAATGTGTAATGGACTTTGCTCTTTATCTTTTCAAGTTATTTCTCATTTAGGATTAGACACTTAACAAGACAGCTGGTCAAAGAGCGATGCATCCTTCTAGCAACGACGTATCAGCTCCATCTAAATCGAGGAGAGAAGTGGCAAGATCCACTACACCGTTGATATGCTATGCTATAGAAAATTTGCCCAAGAAGTCCGGGTCAGAGACGCTATATGAAGAGCTTCGAACTGCAGTGAAAGATGGAAAGGCTACGTTGGTAGAAAAGCTAGAGATCCCACCTTGTGATGCGAGATCGTGGAAGGTAGCCGCTGGGAATCTTTTTAGAATTGTATGCACATCAGGGCCCCAGGTATGGAGTTTAGAATTATACCTATAGCTTTTTCATGAGAGAGAAAAGTAGATAATTTTCATGATAATTGTGCCCTTACTTTTGACAAGTTATAGGTTGCAGATATGAATTGCTGGGCCTTGGATAACTTACCAAAGGAAAAATTTTATTCGAGTAAGACGAGACAAATTCATGCAACCCATTTAACAACGGGCGACCGACTTTGGAGTAACATGCCTTTTATGAGGCCACTTGCAACAATTGTTGAAGATACGATAGCATATGGATTTGATGAAGATGGCGCCGGGGTTCATGACGTAATTGGCAGTAGGTGCGATTACTCCTAAGCCAATTCTAAATCATCTTTGTATTTATATTATCTCACTACTTGTTTTCGCATGTTTCACATTTTTCGTCTAGGTGTGACCCCTACACTCATCTCTTGCTATCAAAAGATGGAGAGCACAAGATAACTTGCTGCCACTCGAATCTGACACGCCAAGCTGTCAAAGATGGTCTGACGGAAGAGGATGTTCATGACGTTCTGAACGTCTTCATGTGTACCGGGTTTACAAGGGACGGGCAACATTATTTTACAAAGCCATCTCCCGTTGAAGGTGTGTATGTAAACAGTGCCATAATTTTATTGACCACCCATTAACTTGCAATACAATATGTTTGAAGTTGGAGACTACCTAGAATTTATTGCTGAGACTGATTTGCTTGTCAGCGCAAGCACTTGCCCACAAGGGGATGTAAGTATGGCATGTGCTGGAGAAGGTAAGCTATCTTCATAGGATGATTGTTCTTTAGCGTCGTACTTACTTCGTTCAAAAATTAGGTGATCCAACTGTACATCCTCTTGGAGTTGAAGTTTACAAACTTAGCGATTCTGAGTACCTTCGCAAACAAGGTTGGAAGCCTTCAGCTGTGAGTCATTACAGAGGCAATCATGGAATCCCTCAGATTTGCAAACGAGTGAAGTCGTGAGTTGGGGGTAATTATTTGAGTGAAACTATATCCATCGCACTTTTGTCCCAACCCTTCACTTCTGCAAGAAAGCATAACGCGCACATGTAGGTTTGTAGTTTCTGGACGAACGGTTATTGAGATATGGTGATAATAGCGTATCGACTAAAACGAATTAAAATCCACCATGTATGTAGAGTCAACTAGAACTTGCACAACCAGTTTTTTCTCCTTCTTCGTTATCCTGGTTCACAGACGAATCGCTGAATATCAAGAGTCCAACTATAGACTCCTCCTCTCATCATTATAAATGGAAGAGATTACGAAAGCCAACAATGATCAGACGAAGATTCTGTAGAATTTTTTGGCACACAACCATTCATGTAATGAACGGAAGCTGTGCGCATCAGAAAAAAATCATTCATTCAGTGTCATTCACTTGCCGCTACTGAATCATAGATATTTCTCGTAACTTCGATTTTGACCAAAGTCTCGCCTGCGACCATGCACTGAGATAATTCCCTGTGTAACAGAATGTCCCCGTCCTCTTTAAATCTGGTCTCGACGACATCGCGAAGAATTATATTTTTGAGCCAATCGATACACTGCAAATTCCCTTCTACTTTACGGCCATCCGTCAAAGTACATATTATCTGTCTGTTCAGGAACTCTTCGGCATTCGGTTTAGGGCACGACATCTCTCAACCAAAGATTTTGCGAAAAGCCAATCAGTTCCTTTCTAAAGTGGTCGTGATGGGTTGTCTATTTCGGGATAACAAATAGTCGACACTACACTTTTCAATTATATTCTCAAACAGAGCTGTTCGTCTTTCTGATCAAAGACCTTCCAAATCTCCTCACAAGATTATTAATTTTTTGATGATGGTGATATTATCCTCTTTTTATGTAGACGAGTGGTAGTGCTGAACAGAAAAGGCGAATGAATATGGATGTGGATGATGGATGTGAGATGTGGGACCTGTATAGTGACATACCGACGGACACGCAAAGGGATTTTGTCTTTTGTGTGTGTGACTGTATTTATTATTGTTTTTCTACGGGTTATGAGTTATGAGGTGATCTGTGTGTATCATTTTACCGCTGGGTCGTTATTTTCAGCTCGTCAAATTCATCGTCAACGTCAGTTGTTGTCGGCAACTTGTACACAGGTGCAAGGTGCAAGTGCGAGGTACATGATCTCTACAGTACCGGTAAGTAGATCTAGATTTGTAGATAATGATCACCTAAAGTTCGCTGACGCAATCGTAGGGCGCTCGATCGTGACAGAACACCTACATACGAGTATTGAGTATTGGGTACCGGTATATAATACGTACATTTACCCAATGAATACACGCACATGTACTCGTACGCGTAGTCGAATCTCGGATTCATCAACACAAAACACAAGTCAATAGATTCCCAAATTCCCAACACGGTAGAGATTCCCAAATTCCCAACACACACCAAGCACCAACACATGACGACATGACACACGACACACGACCAATACATCTGTACTTTCTTACAGAAAAAAAAGACACACCAACGGATCACACAATACGTTTTGTGTAATCTTCAACCACCACCATAACATTACATGTATCATGTTCCATACCTACAACAGCAACAGTAACCCTCAGGAGGATGATACCTTATCACAAAATCCCAGATTACACACCGGTCATAATGACGATAATAACAATCATATTTTGCGAACGGTTGGATCTGCTAACACTCATAACTCTGCTCAACATTCTTTCCATTCCTTCCACGAATGCACCAGCGATGAAACAGATAGCGATGATTCGACTACGATTGAAATGCAGAGCTTATTGCATGCACCCGAACATATACAAACAGAAAGAGAGGAGGTGGATTTAAGGTGTGCTAGTGTTAGAAAGGAGGTAAAATTTGATGCCGAGACGTTTACAAGTGGGGCTGCTCGTAGCACTTCGAATCAGTCGTTGAATAAAGAGATTGTGGAAGAATTTATGACGCGAACTCTAAAGCACATGGATAGCATTGAGGATGAATTTGATGAGTTGACGCATAAACGACTGCTGCCGATTGATTTGCAAATTGCGTTAGAGGAGGGAGTTTTTGGATGGTCTCATTTGATGACGGATGTGCTGGGGCATATATTTTATCCAGTTGGATCGGCTTGGATTACGTACAAGGTTATTACGTTTGTATATTTTTCGTTTGGTTTACCTTTGGGATTGCCTGCAGATAATGACAAAGATGATAACGTGACGCAAGTGGAGTCGAATGAAGCTCTCGTATGGTTTCTAGGGGCTTTACGTAACGTGTGGACGTTTGCTAGTCTTGTCGGAACTTACAGGACTGTTCGGAGGAGAAGAAAGATTTGGCTTTCTCATTCAGATAAGGATGAATTGCGGGTTGTTGATGAAGAGACAAAGATGGGACGCAAGTGGCGCGATTACCAGAATAGGCGGCGCTTACAAAAGAAAGTTCAAAGGGCTTCGAAACAATTTGACAATAAGCTTGCGAATCCACGAACTTCTGTAACACGCAATTCCAACTTACCCCTCCACGTGATCTCTCGCATTCCACGCATAAAGAGTATGTTGTATACGCATGGTGGATACTTTGCGGCAGCTCCCTACATGCTGCACGACCCAAGATGGATTTATATTTTGCGCCAACTTATGCCTGAAGTGTACGTGGAAGTGGCAAGGCGAGTTCATCTGGATAGTGCCAAGCTCATTCATTGGGCAGAAAATAATCCCGTTGTGGCGGCATACGGTACCCTCATGAGCCGAACTTTGAACAACGAGGGGAGTTTGGCCCTTGAATGGGATATTTTTCTTGATCCTATTCTTGTGGCGAGGTTGGTTCGGGCATTGGATGTTAGAGAATCTCTGAGCCAGGAGAAAAATGACGATTCGCGATTGACAAATACTGTCAACAAAGTAATTCGCTCTCGAACTCACAAGCTAGTAGTTAATATGCTCATTGCTCATGGCACTGCAACACAATTACTAATGGAGCAGATTCCTCGTCCACATTTCGTAAAAAGTTACAATTTCACTCGAGTTCAAAGGGCGTGTAAAACTCTTGGAGGAGGTATCGAAATTTGGCGTTGGTTAGCAATTTATGCACAGGCTCTCAAAATGGGTCATGCCTACCAAACATCAGCGGTCCCGTCGAGAAGTTCTTCAGACGATGAAACAGAAAGAGATGAAGGGACAAGTTGCGCCGATTACCATAATGATGCCCCACGACCCTTGAGAGATCAATCGCTATATGGTTTTGAATTTATCGATACTCCAGATTTAGATTTTCATGACTCCAATCGTGTTAAAAGCATGCGCATGAGTATTTCTCAGATCACTAGTATCATAAATCAAAAACTTGCAGTCTTGCTCGATGTGAAGAGCCGCCACGTCGACAAACGAGGTAAATATTTTCTACATGATAGTTTAGTCAAGGTCTTTCTTTTTGCTAACTAGGATTTTGCGAAAACAGTTTGGTCACTAGTTATTGCATTTTTGCAGGACCAGGGAATAAGTGTTGAAGGAATTGGCAGCTTTATTGGATCTGACATTAGAGGAGTATCTGACATTTTGAAGGAGGCGGGTTCCGATTCTGTTCGTGAAATTTTTTTCTTTCATAGTATAGGTGACCTACAGTATGCATGTCACTATAATCTGGTTGAAGAGGGAGACAGTGTTCTATTTAATTCGGGATCGCTGTTTGGGAGCGACTTTCCAACTGATCAACTGAAGAAGTATAAGGAACGATACAACTTTTTTGTCGGACTCTACACGCAAGAATTTGCAGTAGATCCAGTTAGCGCTGAAACAATTGCTTCACATGTGAATAATAATCTAGATCTATATGATCTTGGATTGTGCTGGGGAGGGGTTAATGGCCTGACTGTTCGATCCATACAACCGGGCCGATTTACAAGTACTGATGGATTATGGTACGACAAAAGAAGCATTTATTATTTACGCCGTAAGACACTTACCAATCAATAATTTTGATTACAGGAACCAACGCTATCTTGGGAAATACTGGCGTCATGACATTGAGGTAGGGGATGACTGGGGTCAGGTAGGCGGGATAGGAACCTGTGAGGTGTTGTACGGCACATTTCAGTAGCTGGCATGTACATAAATGCAGTACGCGCCCACTCTCACTATAAATTGTATTAATGCTTAGTGCATGTATCCTTCGTAATTATCGTATGTATATTTCGCTATTTTTGATTGAGCTGTTAGATTTTGCGAGTAGTTAAATGCATAGAAGAATGTAGATCTAAAAAATTTGTTAAAAAAAAATAATTTGGAAATAACATTTATTTTGCCTTTGAATCAAAACAATATTGAACTCGACCCCACATGCGACTCTCGCGAGTATTATCTTCACTATCTTGTAAGAAATGTAGCCTTGGCATGATTGTATATTGATCAGTTGCTCGCACCATGAAGCACCGGTATTGAACATAGCTCGGATTATATACATCGGCATTACGGATAATTTCAAGATTACTATCCTTGTAGCTTTTACAATGGAAGAGGATAATGAATACGTCAACGTGTTTTCTAGCAATCATAATGTTGATTGACTCCTAACGCAGTATGGAACTGTAAAAATCATTAGGTTCTGTTCAAGGCACAGGAATAATAAAAAATTAAGGTATCTCATCGAAGAAGAACTTCACACATGAGGCGTACGATTGATATACTTGTATCATCCGTTGACAATACTTGCTGATATTTCTGTTTCACCCCGATTCTTAGTAAAAAGTCGATTAGGAAAGAATTAATATGCCACATAACATCTTCAGTTTATTTGCAATTCTGTACGTTTAGCGATTTTGCTATGTGCAATATCAAACAAACTCAATACTAGAAAAGACGATTATGGAGTATGAAAAAGATTTCTTAACTTTTATCAAATAGCTCTTCCACTTCATCCTTAGTTACTTCCATCAAATTTTTATGCTTCCATGTATTTGGTTTCGCTGTATTCGTGCGCCAACTCTTGTAATCATCACTGTTGAATAGCTTTGTCTGAACAAGAGTTTCTTGAGATAGAGAGTCGGAAATTTTTTGGCGCCGACGTCCCTCTTTTAACAAACGATGACAGGCATGAATGGCTAACGGTGACCGAGATTCCATAGAATTAATAAACTTTGTTGAAAAATCTGACGACACTTTGGCTTCTTCTCCTCCTTGATTCGTGCTGGAGTCTTGTATCTCCTTTAAACGCTCGACAATACCTACAACAGTTTCCTCATTAAAAGCTTCTTTGAATGCTATGGATACGTCTATCAGAGTGCATTCTTTCTTTTGTGAATGGTCGATCAAAGTAGATAAATCATTGTAATCATTATCATCAAATTTCAAAATATTTGTGGCTAGAAAGTCATCTTCATAGGTTTGACCGGAAGAATATGCGTCAATTATGCTGTGTAATACTTTATCGAACTCTTTGCGATCATTATAATTCAAAGGCGATAGTTCGCTCAATTCATGTTCCAACATTGCAGCTTTCGTGCGGAAGCTCCCAATAAAGTGTGTCGCAAGACCACACGCGACCATATCATAACAATTTGCTTCATATCCGGTTAATGCAAGGATCATATCTATAGGCAAATCATTCTTTTTATTAAATGGAAGTCGAAACGCTAGTCGTGGCAAAACAAAACTCAAACCACCATCCAACGCCAAACCTTTCATGGGATTTGTAACTTGAAAGCTGCTCTGCGCAGAAACCAGATTATACCTCCCCATACACAAGGCATACCCTCCATCCCGAACACGACCATGCGCTATAGATATCGACGGAGCCGGTGACATTCCATGTATAACAGCTGCAAGCTTCTGCAACGCAGACACCTTATCCGAATTCGACTCGCTCTCATCTACCCCCCTCTCTCTCCCCCCAGCATCATCATAACCCGCAAAGAAATTCCCCGCATCACATTCTTCAAGTTTCGTCCGATTGTAAACCAAACCATTCATAGCACTCAGTGGAATACGTTGCGAGTTCTCGACTGGATCGTCCGGAGGGGTCACCAATACCGTGGACACATCCTTATTGTGCGATACCGTCTCAAGTCGATAGGATAAGTCATTTAATTCTTGTGTGGAGGCAGTTACCCCCGGAAGAAAAACGCGCCGTACTGACAATATCTCGCGTAGGATTAAGTCGCGAGCGTGTATGCTGCTGGTGGATTTGAGTGCGGCTTGAGTTGTCATGGTGATATAGTGAAGTTGTGTCAAAACAGTTCTTAGTAATATCACAACACTGTTATTTCACATATATTGTTAGTGAGGCTCGACTGTGGACTGTGGTGAAGTTTTGAGTTTACCGTACGAGTGTACGTAGGTGTGGTTGTATAATAGTGCATAGGATTCGGGTATATGCGCTAAATTAGATATGTAAGCGAAGTTTATGCTTTGCCACACAAATCTTCGAATGACGCCAATCCAACCAGAAATTTTCTTTTGAAAGATCGCCGGATGTGACTTGGATTGGACTTGATTGCATCTGCTCCTGCTCCTGCTCCTCTGACTCTACAACAACAACAACAACAACAACAACAACAACAACAACAACAAAATAGTTTGCTCATTTTATCTAGACTGAATACATTTTTGATTCAGATCCCTCCTTTGTCGTGCAATGAAGATTACTAGTACCATGTTATCTGCCGCTGCTTTTCTCACTAGCAGTGCTCGCGTTTCGGCGTTTGCCCCCACTACACGCGCTTTTACGCGTTCGGCTGTCCGTATGATGGCAGGCAATCCTAAAGGTGAGAGAGGTTTAACTTTATATACGCATAATGTTTGATGTATCGTTACGACTTATATAAATATATATATTATGTATGCTTTGAAACAGTTTTCTTTGATATGGAAGTTGGTGGTGAAGAGGTTGGACGTATTACTTTTGAACTAAATGCCGACGTTGCTCCAAAGACATGCGAGAATTTCCGTAAGTTTTGAATGATGTTTTATTTTTGAAGAATGAGAAAGAGAGCCGTGAAAACACATGGTTTATGGCCTGTGTGAAGATACGTCCAGAGTTTTAAACAGATATCTAATCTCATAGTCGCTTTTTCTGGTTAGGTCAATTGTGCACCGGAGAGCCTGGTTACGGATACAAAGGTTCATCCTTTCATCGTGTTATTCCAGGTATGTCGTGAAATATTGAAGCAATGGATTATTTCATAACCTTGCTGATCATCTATGGTATGTTTAGGGTTTATGTGCCAAGGTGGGGACTTTACTAACCATAACGGAACTGGAGGAAAGTCCATTTACGGAGATCGATTCCCCGATGAGGATTTTTCGTTGAAACACGAAGGAAAGGGAATTCTGTCTATGGCAAACGCAGGTAAATATGATGTTTTTATCTTGTTAAAGCTTTCAAAGTTCTTTTTTTCAATCCCATATACTTGCGGTGCAGGGCCCGATACCAATGGTAGCCAATTTTTCATTTGTACGGTTGATACTCCCTGGCTTGATGGACGTCATGTTGTGTTTGGAAAAGTCGTCGATGGACTTGATGTCGTTGATACACTTGAGGGTGTAGGAAGCGATAGCGGTAAAACCAGCAAGCCTGTGATGATCATGGACTGTGGTGAAATTACAGAGTAACTTGCTTACAGATTCTAATGAAAAGTATTTGAATGTAGATTAGGACACTACCACATCGAATCTTTTTTAGAAATTGACTACGTAGCTATTTTCTATTTTCAACATGGAAATTATTTTTACACTGCCTTGCTGAATCTTCTCATTCATTGTTCGATACAATCTTTCTTTCTTTTCAAAACCGTAATCGACGGGTTGATCACAAGCGGTTACTATTTGTGAGCTCCATGAAACAAGCAAATGTGTGAAAAGCGTAAAATTTGACCTACAAAGTCAACAAATAAGTATACAGTTGAAAAAGAGTGTACCTTCCTCTGATGGACCTGAGTCAACACCAAAATCCATTACGTTCCGTCAATGTATCTGAACGTACGCAAAAGTTTGAAGAGGAAAGAAGTAATTGGGGTAGGGATATAACCGCACCTTCTCTCACGTGAGTCCCACGATTCGTTACCTTCCCTCATTAGCCTTCACAGCAACTACACTGTACCTTTTCTGTGTCCAGCAACAATAACTGGAGAGGCACATTCTGGCAGATTTCTATTGGAAAAATTCCAGTTATCTCATTCGTCTGTAAATTCATAGTCAACAATGATTCAAGATATCTAAGTTCACTCGGAACGTGACCTTCTAACGAGTTATTTTGAAGATGTAAGGTTTGTAGACTTGTCAACATTCCGAGTTCGGTAGGAAGTTCGTCAGTTAGAAAATTGTTATTAGCGTTTAGCACCTTCAAATACTGCATCAATCCTATCTCAGAAGGGATCGAGCCCCCCAACATATTTGCGCCAAGTTCCAACACATCCACCTCATCATCATTTGTGCATGATACTCTTTCCCATTCACATATTGATTTTGTGTAATCCAACCAATGTAATCGTTGAGGCCACTCGTATCCGTTTAGTTCAGTAAATACGGACGTTAGTGCATACCGTTGCGAATTATGAGTGGGCGACGGGTACTCGGGTGGCCGAGCTGATGGTCCTCGTAGAGGATAAGGCGGAGAAGATGGAAAGCCGCAATGAGTATCATCACAACAATAGCATTCTATGTTACACCCAACCTTTATTATCACAGATCTTAAATGGCATTTCCAACCGTAAACAGTGCCGTAAATTCTCTCATTACCGTTTACATCAATTGTATCAAACTTACTAAGGGATGAGAATGTTATATCAAACAGCGAGGAAATTGGACCGCTGATATAGTTATTACTTAAATCAATTTTTTTGATAGAGTCGAGTACTTTCAACCCTTCGCCAAAGAGAGTTGTGTTACCATATATATTATTGTCGTGAAGGTTGATACCATTGATGTTGGAATCAGAACAAGTAACGCCAGGCCACTCGCAAACATCAATATCATCACATTCACAGTTCCATCCTGAACTATTTCTCCAGTCTTCACCGTTACGAATAGACTCGTTATAAAGTGCCTTTAAAAACATAGATTGCAGAGATTTCTTGGAATCCCACTCATCAGTCTTATTATAGCCACAAATTGTCCGGTCAAAGAATTGATCGCAACTTTGGAAAGTGCGCGGCTGAACATCGAGATCGGATTCACTTTCGTTTGTCCACGAAATGCCGAGTTCATCCATAATTGCTTCCGAAACACCAAAAGCCATATCGAAAAAGAATAACAAGACTACAAAACCTACAATGAACAAAATCTGTTTCGCCTTCTCCACTCGGTATACAATACTTTCATTCACGTTCTCATTTTCTTCTGTTCGCAATGTATCCGAAGTCAAAGGTGAAGACGAAGCTGAAGCCGAAGCCGAGGCCTCATCAGGTGTGGGCTCTACTGTCGAAATAAATCTCGTCATCGATGGTTGAGTATGACTATCATTAAGCTGTATGAATGTGATTTTATTATATCGCATCAGATCCGTTTTGACTTTGGAACTCGTGGAACGAACAGAATCAGTTCTTCCTAAGAGGGTGTCTACATAAAAAAAGTTCGTAAAAAAAGTTCGTACTTTTGTACTTTTCCGGGTGACTTTCGTCAAAAAGTATGAACTTTTGCTCGGC
>Ga0209092_10002102_pt1 | contig 18616 bp, 28 predicted proteins | sample FraStrMetagenome_FD_187446 | JGI IMG/M metagenome (GOLD analysis project Ga0209092, IMG submission 187446) | Marine eukaryotic phytoplankton communities from Arctic Ocean - Fram Strait ARC3M Metagenome (SPAdes) (version 2) | ecosystem: Environmental > Aquatic > Marine > Oceanic | place: Fram...
AGAGGACGGCACACCAAAACTATTACACTACACAGAAGGCGGACCGTGGTTTGAAAACTATAGACACTGTCAATATAATCAAGTATGGAAACAAGAACTACAGGAAATGATGAATGGATAGACAAGAGATCGGTGATGGAAGTAGCATAAAACAACTTGCAATTGACCCAAATGATGGTATTGTTTTGTGCTGGCAAAGAGGTGTTAAAGCACATTGGCTAGATAATTTTAAACAAATGTCACTGTGGCCAACTGATTTGCCTGTTGCATTTCGAGGCATGACTGGACGTAAAATTGTTGCTGAGTGCGAAAAGACCGGACGTGACTACTATTATATTGATACAGGTTATTTAGGCAATCGACAAAAGAGAAAATTATATCATAGAGTAGTTTTTAATGGTATGCAACACAGTAACTTTAAAGAAGTTCCTAATGATAGATGGAAACAATTAGAGTGGAGTTCTAAAACAATGAACTTGAACTTCCCTGGTTGGAAACGTAACGGCGGTCCTATACTGTTAGTTACACCTAGTAGCAAGCCTTGTAAGTTTTACGGAATTGATAGAGACACTTGGGTTTCGAAAACTATTGCTACATTAAAAGAACATACTGATAGAGAAATTATTATTAGAGACAAGGGTATACGTAGAGAACGTATTGGCAATGGCAGTTTATACAACCAGTTATCCGCCGATAATATTTTTGCAGTAGTAACATATAATAGTATTGCGGCAACTGAGGCAATAGGATTTGGGGTCCCAGCATTTACACTAGCACCTAATGCCGCTGATATATTATGTGAAAAAGACTTAACTAAAATTGAACATCCAAGATACGAAGACGATTATACAGTACGTAAGTGGCAACATTGGTTAGCGTACTGCCAATATACAGTTGAAGAAATGATAGACGGATCAGCATACAATACTATGAAGGATCACGATATATCATGAGTCCGTTAACTGTTGCATCATACTTAATGGGAATACCTCCAGGAAATACAAACAAAGAGAAACCCAAGATTATTCACAATTTTATTAAAGGTGTGAATGCGGTTGGCGATAAAGGTGCAGTAGTTACAGGATGGCATCCTATGAATACTGATGTAGGTGTGGTACAAGGGTTTGTACATCCCGGAAGTAAAGACACTAGACATTTGCGATTACGCAAAGCAATATTTGATAATCAGGTTAACAGAGGCAAGCGTAGTATAATTGTTGATGCTAACTTATTTTTAGCATACGATAAAGGCAATACTAACGGATATTTAAGATATAGTTATGACGGCATTTTTCCTACTACAGGAGAATACTGCTATGAAAATCCTAATCCTGCACGTTGGAATAAATTACAAAAAGACTTAAACATTAAAGTAAAACCGTGGAATCTTAATAATGGACCGATGATATTAATTTGCTGTCAGCGTGACGGTGGCTGGAGTATGGATAACCAAGGTGTAGTTCCTTGGTTAATAGATACTATTGCAGAAATTAGAAAACATAGTGATAGACAAATTATTATTAGATTTCATCCAGGTGATAAAAAGAAAAGAGATCACATAAGGCACATAGCAAGGTTTAAAATTACTAACATACGTATTAGTTCAAATAATGATATTATGGATGATTTTGCTCTTGCAAAAGTTGTAATTAATCACAACAGTAGTCCTGCTATTGTTAGCACACTTGAAGGAATACCTACAATACAACTAGATTCTGAACGAAGCCAGGCAAAAGATGTTGTACATACAACTATGGAAGCAATTGAAAACCCAACTACGTTTGAGAGACAACCTTGGCTACACAAGTTAGCACAGTGCCATTGGACCTTAGATGAACTTGCAACAGGAGAAGCATGGAGACACTTACGTCAATATGCTATAAAGGATTAATATGAAAATCACAGCAGTAACAACATTTCATGCAGAAGGCATGTTGACATACGGCCAACGTTTAATTGACAGTTGGCAAGAGAAAGTAGATCCATCAATTACACTATTAGTATATGCTGAAGATTGTGTTCCGGAGACAAACGGAACCAATGTTGAAATACTAGATGCAACAGTCTGTTTACCGAAACTTACTGCATTTAAAAAGAAATGGGGCAATGTACCTAAGGCAAATGGTAAATGTCCATTTCCAGAAAAGCGTCCAAGAGATTACCATAAAGAGTTTAAATGGGATGCAGTACGATTTGCTAACAAAGTATATGCAGTATTTGATGCATGCGACACAGCAGAGTCTGACTATGTAGTTTGGGTAGATGGTGATACGTTTGTACATAGTAATTGGAGTTACGATCAGTTTGCTAATTTATTACCTAAAGAAAGTTGGCTAACATATGTTGGTAGAGGACAAGGATCACAAACATGGCCTGAATGTGGGTTCTATGGTCTTAACGTTCAAGATAAACAATGTCGAAAATTTTTAGCAGACTTTGAAGAAGCATACGACGATGCTGAAGGTCCTAACGGAATTTTCAAGATGGCAGAGTGGCATGATAGTTATGTGTTTGGAGAAATACTTAATAAACATAAAAACTACAACCCACGAGTATTAGATTACAGTGCAACAATCTACGTTAAAACTGCAAAGACTGGCGGAGGCGGTCATCCGCTAATTAATACTGAACTTGGCAGATGGATAGATCACATGAAAGGTGGTCGCAAACACGATGGACATAGTAAGCGTAAAGACTTAATGAGCCATCGGAAAGAAGCATACTGGAATGAAATTTAGTTTATGGACACAGTATGGCGCACTTAATAGTAAGCCTATTTTTGATGCTTTTGCAAATAGCCTTAACAGTAACGGGCATGTTGTTGTTTATAATGATTCTAGTGCCGATGTTAATGTTATTTGGAGCGTGTTGTTTAATGGAAGAATGGCTGGAAACAAAGCAGTCTGGGAACAACAAAAACCAACAATAGTATTAGAAGTTGGCGGCATTAAAAGAGGTACAACTTGGAAGGTAGGATTAAATGGGATTAATAGAGATGCTTACTTTGGGCCCGATAATAATAACGATGATCGCCATCGTCTACTCGGTCTATCGTTAAAGCCTTGGCGTACTAGTGGAGAGTTTATTCTTATAGCAGGACAACATGATAAGAGTTTACAATGGAAAGATATGCCAGCAATGGCTACTTGGGTACACGACACAATAACGTTTATTCGAGCCCAAACTGATCGTCCTATTATATTTAGACCACATCCACGTTGTCCGTTACTTGCTATTGAACACGACTTTAAAGATGTTAAAAGGCAAACTCCTAAACAAATACAAAACACATATGATGACTTTGATATGCAGTTTGACAACATATGGGCTACAGTTAGTTGGTCAAGTAACCCGGGTATACATAGTGTCATCGAAGGCGTTCCTGCTTTTGTTAGTACTCATAGTCTTGCTTATGATGTGGCCAACGATATAGACTTCTTACACGATATAGAAAATCCCTTGATGCCAGATAGGCAACAATGGCTTAATGACTACGCATGGACAGAGTTTACTGTTGAAGAAATATCTCAAGGTATTCCACTTAAACACTTGACATCATTACTATAATATAGTATAATGTATGCATGAACTTAGAAACAATAGAAGATTATTTGGAAGTCTTATCAGGACTTCAAGGTAATACAACCATCGAAATACAGAAAACAGACTGTACAATAATGTATAGTATTGGACGTCAAGTCTTTCGAGGTAAAGCAATGACTGATAGACAACTTGATGTTGTAAGTCTAAAACTTAATGACTATAAAGATCAATTCTTAAAACATGGTTATACAAATTTGTTAGAAATTTTAAATCAAAAAAAGACTAGGTTACCATTACGAGTTGTAGATAGATCACAATGGATTCGAGTCGTCGACGAGCCTACCAAACAAAAAAGAATTAACTATCTGTCAAAAACGCAAAAAGCATATGAGCCTCCAAAGAATTCTTATATTGCTGTTAGATTTCCGTTTAATAAAACTATGATTCAACTAGTTGAAGCATTAGCACATGTACACAAGGACGGATATTATCATGAAAGAGGCACACATATACACTATTTTAAACTTACTGAAAATGCTGTATATGATATTATTGATAAGTTTAAAAATAAAGATTACAGTATACAAGAAGAATTATTAGAGTATTATAGTCAAGTTAAAGAAATTAAAAATAATTGGAAGGATTATGTTCCGGGCGTTTATGATTTCAAATTAAAAAATGTAGTGCCAAATTTAACAAAAGCAATAACAAAACATTTAGGTGAAGTTAGTCCTTCAAACATTCATTTATATAAAGATAGAAGTATGCTATACGGGTTACAGCACTTTGACGACTTGGCAGATTATACTAGACAGTCGTCAGTACTAACACAGCGTATTATCAACAGAACTAGTCCAGCAGTATTTGTATCATCTAACGAATGGCATCTTGACGCTGTTGTATCTTCTCTAACAGAACTAAAAAGATTTCCGTTGCTAGTTGTTGTGCCAGAAGATAATCCGTTAGATTATATCTCAAGAATGTCTCAAAGTTTAAAAGCATTTGTTAATAAAAATAAAGTAACAACTATGTTTAGACTTGATAATAAAGATATTGGTAAAGAGTTTAATGATTACTTGCGAGAATTTAAATTAAATAATCCACTTGACGAAACGTCAGAAGTAGTGTATATTAGTGCTAGTAAGAAATTTCCAAAACCACTATTTCAATCAAATTGGAAATATGAGGCAGTAATCTATATGCAAAGTATTCATCAACGTCAATGGACTGGTTATATTAATAGTGACTTAATTATACATCACGACGAAGTACCCTCGCAAATAGGATCATACTTCGAAACAAATGTTAGGACCTTAGAAGCCATATGAGTACATGTAAACTAATAATTGAAGATGAAGTAAACATTAAAATAGAAGGGTTAGAAGTTGATGTTCGACGTAAACTTGCTAACGCTCTTAAGTTTGAAGTGCCTTATGCAAAGTACATGCCACAATATAAACTAGGACGGTGGGATGGCAAGGTTGCTTTCTTTGGACTAGGAGGCTCTGGATATGTTAATCATCTTGGCATTGTAAGTGAAGTATTAGCAAAACAGAATGTACAAATAGTTGACATTGAAGATCGCAGACATCCAATTGATTTAAAATTTACACATGTTACAGAACGTTACTGGGCTGACCAGAATGTTTGCTGGCCCGAAGGACATCCTGCGGAAGGCGAAGAAATAATTTTGCGTGACTATCAAGTAGAATCAATTAATAACTTCTTAGATAATCCGCAAGCACTACAACAAATTGCAACTGGTGCAGGCAAAACAATTACCACAGCAACGCTGTCACATCTAACTGAGCCATACGGTAGGTCACTTGTGATTGTTCCTAACAAGTCGTTAGTAGAACAAACAGAAGAAGACTATATTAACTGTGGGCTCGACGTAGGAGTGTACTTTGGAGACAGGAAGATGTTAGGTAAGACTCACACTATATGCACTTGGCAGAGTTTGAATATTCTCGACAAGAAGCATAAGGATGGCTCAGCAGTGTTATCACTTGCAGAGTTTCTTGAAGACGTGAGCACTATTATTGTAGACGAAGTACATCAGGCGAAAGCAGAAGTTCTCAAAAACTTACTGACTCGTAACCTACGAAATGCACCCATTCGTTGGGGACTAACAGGTACTGTACCTAAAGAGAAGTTTGAGTTTGAAAGTATTCATGCTAGTCTGGGTCCTGTTATTGGACAAATCAGTGCAAAAGAATTACAAGACAAGGGCGTACTTGCACAATGTCATGTTAATATTGTACAACTAATCGATACACAAGCACACAGCGATTACCAATCAGAATTAAAATATCTCGTAACAAATCAAGCCAGAGTAGAATATATGGCTAGTTTGTTAAACAAAGTAAAAGAATCAGGCAACACTCTAATCTTAGTAGATAGGATTAGTGCAGGCGAAGCACTAGCAGAACTAATACCCAATAGCACTTTTGTAAGCGGAAGTGTGAAAGTAAAAGACCGCAAGGAAACATATGATACAATACGTGAAGGAACTAATGAAGTCATTATCGCAACATACGGAGTTGCGGCAGTGGGCCTTAATATACCTAGGATTTTTAATCTTGTATTGCTTGAACCTGGAAAATCTTTTGTTCGGGTAATCCAATCTATTGGTAGAGGCGTAAGAAAGGCAAAGGACAAAGACTTCGTGCAAATATGGGATCTTACATCAACATGTAAGTATGCGAAGCGGCACCTTACCCAACGTAAAAAGTTTTATAAGGAAGCAGAATATCCATTTACAATTGAAAAAGTTGACTGGAATTAATTATGAGAATATTAACATTAGAAAATCAAACTTATCATTTAGATAAAGTCCCTGACGAAATTGAAGAAGATATAAGATTTAGTGTATTGGATAATAGTAATCCTAAAGAACCTGATTTCTTTTTTGTACCTTTAATCTTTTTAGAATCGTTTAGTGCGCCTGCTATGGTATTAGATATCGGCGGACATGAAATTACTATGCCACTTGATTGGTGCGTAGCAGTAGGCGATAGTGAATCAGGAAATGATTTAGAAGTATTACCTTTAACAAGTTTAAACGATAGAGGCTTTGAAGCATTCTTGTTTAATCCATTAACAAGTTATACAACAAGTTTCGCAGAAATTAAAATTGTTAACTTTTATAATGACGTTAAATGGTACTTCCCTAAAATGAAGAACGGACAATTATTAAGTGTTCCGATAACAGACGGAAAGAATCCATTAAGTGCATTCTTTGTAAAAGATATTAGCCGCCAAAGCGAACTAATAGATTATGCCGCATTACTATAAGGAGAGTAGAATGGGAATTAAAGCAGGTAAAGTATGGGGTAACACAGAGTTAGTTCATGCAAACGGAGTATTAGAATTTCACCGTATTGAATTCATCAAAGGCTTTAAATGTTCAGAACATGAACATGAATTTAAATGGAACGGATTCTTTGTTGAATCGGGCAAGATGATCGTCCGTGTTTGGCAAGATGATCAAGGACTAGTTGATGAAACTATTCTTGAAGCAGGTGACTTTACACAAGTGAAGCCCGGCAAGATACATCAGTTTGAAGGTTTAGAAGACGGTGTTGCATTTGAGTTGTATTGGGCAGAGTTCAATCACGATGATATTGTAAGGCGTACAAGTGGTACTAAAATTGCTTGACAAAAACCTAAATAACATGTATAATAGGACTAATGGCAATCCACTGCCTTAACATCGGAGAATAAGAATGGATATTAAATACGAAGACATTGATGTTTCAGAATTAATTAAAGAAAGAATTAAGGACGACAATGCCCGCTATTGGGCTGGAGACAACATCAGTCAATACCTTGAAGAAGGTGATAAACAAAAACTTATTAATGAACTTACACCTAAGTTTGAAAGCGTAATAGATAGTTTAGTAATTGATCGGCACACTGACCCTAACAGTATGGATACTGGTAAGCGTCTTGCAAAGATGTATATTAACGAAATTATGAGCGGTAGGTACGATCCAATGCCTAACGCTACAGCATTTCCTAATCATGTTGAAGATGGTTACAAAGGTTTGTTGGTAGTACGTAGTGAACTCAAAAGTATGTGTTCACATCATCACCAGCCAGTTAGTGGCGTTGCATACATTGGTATTATTGCGGCAGACAATCTAATTGGACTTTCAAAGTACACAAGAATTGCACAGTGGTGTGCAAGGCGCGGAACATTACAAGAAGAACTAAACAACGTAATCGCCCGTGAGATCATGGCGGCAACTGGCAGTGAAAACGTCGGAGTTTATATTCAAGCAACACACGGTTGTTGTGAGAATAGAGGCATCGGTGCTCACTCTAGTCTAACGCAAACCACAGTGTTAGAAGGAGCGTTTAAGAATGACGCAGGTACAAAGAAAGAGTTCTTTGACAACATCAAACTTCAACAACAATTTGCCCCAAGATAATTTTAACAAAAGGAGAACTTTATGTTCACAAGACTATTAGAAGGTGTCGATAAGACACTTGTAAGAAATCTAGTTATTTTGCATACACTTGTTATTGCTGTATCAAACTATCTAGTAACTATCAGATTTGATTTATTTCCAGGTGCAGAATTGCCCTTGTTTGGATCATTTCCTTTAGCGGCGGCGGCGTTTACATTTCCGATCGTTGTGATTGCAACTGACCTTACAGTACGTATGGTAGGTAAGCAAGCAGGTCGTGCTGTTGTAGCAATGGCTATTATTCCTGCTATTGTAGCATCGGTACTTGTACTATTAGCATTAGGTGACGAACATGCATATCGCGTTGGTTTAGCATCAGGTGTAGCATATGCAGTAGGTACAATGCTTGATGTATATGTATTCCAATACATTCGTGAGCGTATGAATGCGTGGTGGATTGCACCAGCAGTATCAACTATTGCCGCAAACATTATCGACACGTATGCATTCTTCTACACAGCATTTTACCCAGCACCGTGGGTTGGACCAGTAGCGTTTAACAATACATTAACAAAGATTGTTATTGGCTTAATTGTGTTCCTACCAGCATACGGTATTCTATTACGTTATTTAAATAACAAGATGCAAGTAGTAGTAGCGCCAGTAAAAGCAAAAGCAAAAGCAAAGGCTCCTGCTAAGAAAAAAGTAGTTAAGAAATAAATGCTATTTACTAATTCATATTTAGAGCAATTAAAAACTGTACACGGATACGAACATCGTCCGAGTGGGTTTGGTGCTAATACAAAAAAGTTAGGCGAATTCCATAACTTCTTTGACAAGTGGCAGCCAACTAGTATGCTCGACTATGGATGTGGTAAAGGATGGATTCTTAATTCATTAAATGAATCATACCCTACTTGTAATATAGTAGGGTATGATCCAGCAGTAGATGAATATAAAAATCTACCAACTACAGAATTTGATTGTATCTTTTGTATAGATGTACTAGAACATATTGAGCCAAGATATATTAGCAGTGTACTAGATAATATAAACCATTTATCGTCAAAGTATATTTGGTTACGGATAGATACAAAGCCGGCACGAAAAAGATTGCCGGATGGAAGAAATGCACATCTTATTATTGAACAACCGACATATTGGAAGACGTTACTTCAAGAACATATTGACGGTGAAATTGTTTATGAGATGTTTGGTAAGAAGGCTAAATTTGATGTCGCAATTGAAAAATAAAATGATACCCGGTGAAGCATTGTTATACGAACGTGTAGACGGGGTAGTATATGCAAAGTATAGAGACGCCCCACATAACACAATACCAAGATGGATTATAGGCGGCGATCCTGCTGGAGTAGCAAGAGCACAGGGCGACTTATTACATTATGCAGAGTGGCAAGAATTATGCGAGTTATCATTAAGATATCCTACATTAAAAAAACTACTAGACACATTAGTAAATACGTACTACATCATCAAGGAGGAAAAATATGAGTAAATTTATAGCGGCAATGGATCACAGTGGCGGATCAACAGGTAGTGTATTAGAACGATATGGTTGTGAATACACAGAAGAAAACAAAATGGATTTAGTAAACGAAATGCGTTTGCGAATGATTAATAGTCCACAGTTTACATCACAGAACATTTGGGCGGCAATACTATATAAGGATAGTGTTGACAAGGGTCTAGTAGATGTACTTGGCAATAAGGGTATTGAAGCAATACTTAAAGTAGACAGCGGCTGTCATATGAATGGTATGCTAAAAGATTTTAACCTTGATGAAATGATTGACTATGCAATCACAAAAGGTTGTACAGGAACTAAGATGCGTAGTATTGTTAAGACACCTATGATTTTAAATGCAATACTAGATCAACAATTTGAATTTGCAACTGTAATACATGCGGCAGGACTTATGCCAATTATTGAACCCGAGGTACCTATCGATAGCGATGATAAAATTATGCTAGAAGAAATACTTGCTCGATCATTAATGAGCATGTTAGAAAAATTCCCTGGAGAATGTATTTTAAAAGTTACGTTACCTGAACGACAAAACTTATATTTAGAATTAGCAAAGCATCCAAAAGTAAAAAAAGTTGTAGGGTTAAGCGGCGGATACCCTACACTAGAAGCATGTCAACGACTAATGGATCAACAAGATATGACTGCAAGTTTTAGTAGAGCATTAAGCGAAGGCCTAAACGTAAATCAGTCTAACGATGATTTTAATCAAAGAATAACCGAAAACATAGAAGCAATTTGTACAGCGAGTAGAACATAATGGCATACAGTGCTGAAGCAAACTTATTTGAAGTAGGTGACTTTATCAGTCACGCAGGAAATAAACTAGCATGGAAGATTGAGTGCGATGCTATGCGTCCAGAATGGTGGGACGGAGTAGCACGTATGATTATGGACTACCAAACAGAACCTTTCAGCAACGTAGTTGGTATTCCACGTGGCGGCTTGCCACTACAGTATGCAATGGAAAAGTATGTGACACCCGGCGATCATCCTTGGATGGTTGTAGATGATGTATACACTACAGGCACAAGTTTTAGAGAGTTTTGTACAAACAATCAAACAATGTTTGCATACAAGTGGTGCATCTTTGCACGTAAACCTATCGAAGGCGACGAGCCACATGACGTGAAAGCGTTGTTTACAATGCCAGGAGTAAATGTATGAGAATTATTGCAGGACCATGTCAACACGAAACACTTACTGATAGTTTGATGATTGCAAAAGAATGTAAACGGGTATGTGACAAGTACGGTGTTGAGTATTACTTTAAAGCAAGTTATGACAAAGCCAATCGTTCAAGTATGCAAGGCAAGCGTGGTGTAGGACTTGCTAATACTATGCATGACTTTAAAGAGATTAAACAGAAACTTAACGTAAACATATTAACTGATGTGCATACTACAGGACAGATAGATTTAGTAATGCATTACAATACTGTAGACGTATTACAAATACCCGCATTCCTCTGCAGACAAACTGACTTATTACAAGCGGCTTGTGCAACGGGTAAAATTGTTAATATTAAAAAAGGTCAGTTCTTGGCGCCTTGGGATATGAAAGGCGTGCTAAGTAAGTGTAAAGATGCTAAAGAAGTTTGGATAACTGAAAGGGGCACAAGTTTTGGTTACAACAGTCTTGTGGTTGACTATACTGGTCTTATCTATATGCTCGATAATTATGACTCTGATATTGTGTTTGATGTCACGCACTCTGTCCAAAAACCCGGAGGACTGGGGGATAGTAGCGGCGGGAATCGTGATTACGTGCCTGGGCTCGCTCGTGCTGGGTCTGCTCTTGGGATCACTTCCTTCTTCCTCGAAGTCCACCCTATGCCTGATGACTCGCCAAGCGATGGTCCAAATATGCTTAGACTAGACGACTTCGAACAAGTTATAGCAGATATAGTAACATACAGTTACCATCCAAATGAAAGACCAAACAAATGAGTATGAACCACGATGCAAAGCCTAAAGACGAAGAACTAGAACGTATGAAGGCAGAGTTTCTTGCCAAAGGCGGTACAGTTACTATAGGCAAAACTAAAGCCATGCCGAATGAATTAGGCATTAGCAACAACAGTTGGAATAATAAATTAACCAAAGCGGAAAAAGATGCAAGGGCTGGAAAATGAAAACAGCAATCCTTATACCCGCACGTTACGGTAGTACACGCTTTGAAGGTAAACCACTATGTATGTTAGATGGTGTTCCTATGATAAAACGTGTGTATGACGCTTGTGTTGCGTCTAAGATACCAACGTATGTACTAACAGATGATGTACGTATTGCTAGTGTGTTTCAAAACACAAGTGTTATTATAGATGACATAGACTATGCAAACGGTACTGAAAGATGCGCTGGAGCAATCAAACTAGACTACATGCAGAAATATAATAAGTTTATAAATGTACAAGGTGATATGCCTGATGTTACACTTGATATGATTGAAAAAGCACTATGGCACTTAAAGCATTATCCTGTAACAACAGTGTTTACAGACATGCCCGAAGACAAACAAAACGATCCTAACTCAGTTAAGATGGTACGTGGTGCGGATCAAGCACTATGGTTTGGTAGAGGTATGACTGGCTATGGAGAGTGGCATTTAGGAGTATATGGGTATAGACGTAATCCATTAGAAATGTATACTGGCTTACCTGTAGAGCGTGAAGAAGAAGTTGAAAAACTTGAACAGTTGAGGTGGCTCAAAAACGGTTGGCAAGTCGGGTGTTTGAATGTACAATATAATGGAGTAGAGATTAATTCACCGGAGGATGTAAACGAATGGCACAGCAAAAACTCCCAATAAAAGATATACTAGGCGCAGTCGATATGGGTGCAAAGTCTGTATGGGATGAATTCACTGCTGAGGAACGAAAGCAAGTTAGTTTTTGGTTATTGAATAGATACGTAAGTGCAGTACAGGGTTCTCGAGAAAAGCAAGAACTAGCAGTATTTAAAACAAATGAATACTATAACAAAAACTATATGATTGCAAGTAAGCATCCTAAGTTAATGTGGCAACTGTTAACTATGTCCGGCAATACACAAAAGATTGAATACCATCCGTGGATAGGATTTAAAAAGAAAGGCACTAGTAGTACAGCAAGTGCAATCAAACTAATGTCACAGATTCATCCAAACATGAAACAAAAAGAAGTAGAAATGCTTGCAGGAATGTACAGTAAAAAAGAATTAAAACTGTTAGCAGAAGAACACAACATTGAAGGCATTAAATTTTGAGTACACTCTATGCCTTGGGGTGTTCACATACTCGATACTGTTGGCCAACATATGCTGATCATTTAGCACTAGAATATGACAACTACGAGAATTGGGGACAATCCGGCTTTGGCAATTTTGCTATTATGAATCGTGCAATTGAGATTGCAGACAAAGCAACTACACAAGATTTAGTTATTGTACAATGGACATATCCTACACGTTTTGATTTTCATAAAGAAGGATCAGGTTGGTATCAAGGTGGTAACTTAATAAACAACAATGACCACATACAACAAATTGTTAACAAGTATGCATTTGATTCTAATAGTTATGAATGGCATACTAACACTTATATTAAACTTGTAAAAATGTATTTTGATAATAAAAATATAAATTACAAAATGATAGGTGCTGACTTTGATGTAGAGTCGTTGCCTGCGTTAAATATAATGTCAGATTTTGATATTCCATTAAGAAAGTTTTTAAATGCAAGCCCGGGGCGTGTTGTTATTCCACGTAAAGAATTTGATCCACATTGGACACCTAAACATCATTTAAAATATTTAGAAGAATCGGGCTTTACAATTACAGAAAAGATGTTACAATATAATAACAAAGTAGAAGAGTTATTAGATGAAATTACAGACTGGAAATGGATCAACCACAAAATGGTCCAACAAAATTACATTGAAAGCGGCGACTATGGCAGATAAGCCTTACGTCTGCGAGTACTGTGGTAATGGTTATACTAGAGAAAAAACTCTTGCTGTGCATATGTGTCAACCTAAAAGACGTTGGCTACAAAAAGATGAACGCCGTGTGCGTTTAGGATTGTATGCATTTAATCAATTTTATAAACTTAGTGCAGGATCAAAAAAAGAAAAAACATATGAAGACTTTATGAAGAGTCCTTACTATAATGCCTTTGTAAAGTTTGGAAGTTTTGTAAGTAATGTAAAACCTTTATATCCAGAAAGATATGTAGATCATGTAGTTACATCAGGCGTTAAACTAGATCATTGGTGTAAAGAAGAACTATATGAAAAGTATGCTATTGATCTTATTAAGAAAGAAGGCGTACAAACTGCACTTGAACGTAGTGTAACAACAATGATGGAATGGGCAGACGAGCAAGAACAAGCACCCTGGAATCATTATTTTTTACATATAAGTTTGAATAGAGCAGTATGGCATATTAAAGACGGCAAGATTAGTCCGTGGCTTGTATTAAATTGCAAGACTGGTAAAGAGATGCTAGGCAAAATGAATGACGAACAACTCAATATGATATTCCATATTATGGATCCAACACATTGGGCAATGCGTTTTAGAAGACAGTCTAGTGATGTTGAACTTGTTAAAGAAGTTGTTAAAGAGAGTAAACTATGAACCTAATATATTATCCAAATAAATTTTTAGATAAACAAGTCAAAGTATTTGACATTGAAAACCCTCCAGTTGATCCTAAAGAACTTAAAGACAACATGCTTGATATTATGTTAAGTAATAATGGAATAGGGCTTGCGGCTAACCAAGTTGAGTTTGACGGACAAGTATTTGTAATGGGTGATAAAGAATCTAATTCTACAATTTGCATTAACCCGCAGATACTACAGCACACAGAAGAAACACAAATGGATATGGAAGGCTGTTTAAGTTTTCCAAATATTTTTGTAAATATTACACGCCCAAAAGAAATACTTGCCGAATGGTATGATGAAAACCTAGAAAAGAAAACTGTAAAGATCGAAGGCTATAGTGCTAAGTGTTTTTTACACGAATGGGATCATTTACAAGGCGTTACTTTTAAAGACAGAGTAAGCAAACTTAAATGGAACATGGCTGAGAAAAAAGCAAGGAAGATGTTAAAGTAATGTTCAAGTGGAAAAATCCTACAGCACAAATGCAAGGTAGATTTATCAAATGGACTGACGAAGATACACAATGTTTCCAAACACTATTGACTGATGTTGGACAAGTGTGTATACTAATAGAGTCACTAACAGATGTAAAGAATCCATACGGGTATCAAAAGGTTAGTGCTAATATTGTAGCAACACTAGGAAACTTAAACTATATTGAAGGACATCAATTTATTATAATGCAATTACCAAACATAACAAAGAAACAGCATGCCTGATATTGACATAGATTTTGCAGACAGAGATATTATACTTTCACACATAGAACATCGTGTGGCAAAATTAGATACAGGTAAGAAGCATAACACCGGGGTGTATGCAACTGAGGTCCCGCATAACCCAGTAAATAAATTGAGTACAATTGAACATAAGACTGCTGAAGAACGCGGTTACTTTAAACTAGATTTCTTAAACGTAAGCATATATAAAGACGTTGAGAATGAACAACACTTAACACAACTAATGGAAAGGACGCCACTATGGCAACTACTGGAACACAAGGACTTCGTCGACAAAGTATTTCATCTAAGCGGGCACGACACTCTATTAAAACAATTGAAGCCTACTTCGGTACAGCAATTGGCGGCTACATTGGCAATCATACGCCCAGCAAAGAGACACTTAGCAAATCAAAGTTGGGAAAAGATATTAAAAGAAGTTTGGGTAAAGCCAACAAGTAATGAATACTTCTTTAAGAAGGCACACGCATTTGCATACGCAATGAGTGTAATAGTGCATATAAATTTACTATGTGAAAAAATTAAGTCTTAATTTTTTTAATTAGTTGTACGTTCTTACGTTTAACTCTCTTAATTGACATGTTGTTTAAGTTTACTGTAGGTCCAACGCTTACTTTAACGTCTTTACTATTCATTGTCATAATACAATACTTAAAATATTCAACATCATTACGCAAGAAAATATTAATAGGTATTAGTCTATTTGACTCCCACCACCATACTTCGCCTAAATTAAGAAACGTTTGTTGTTCTTCTCGCGAACGTATGTCAGTATACACATACATAGATGTAACATACTGATCTTGATTAATTATTATTCCTACGTATTCATTGCCGCCATATTGCACGACACTAATGAATGGAAAGTTTTCTTCTATATCTTTTGTTAGCATGTTTTCCTATAAATACATTATGCAGTTAATACCTAGATATTTAGTCAATAATAGAACCACAGTCGTAGTAAACGACTCTGGGTTCACAACGGAGTATAGACCAGTGTACACAAGAAATTTAAAAGTTTATAGAGGCATTGATAATAAACTTGAATTCAAATTACTCAATGCAGATCAAAAGCCTATATCCTTAACAAGTAAAACAGTTAAGTTAGTAGCATTTGATGAAGACCGTAATCAAATACTTTCCGAAACAGGAAGTAATCATGCAACAATTAAAGGACTAGCAACCATAACAATTAGTGAAAATGATTTATTAAATGTTAAAGATCAATTCCTGTCGTATGCAATACATGTTGAAGATGCTAATCAAAACAAAACCATAACGTATTCAAATGTACACTTTGAGAACAATGGTGTTATGCAAGTATCTAGTTCAGCATATCCAGGTCCGAAAGATAGTAAGAGCATCACTACATTTAGCCAAACTGGTCTTGGATTAGATGTATGGGTATCTGAAAGTATAAGTGCTGAGCCTGGTATTAATGGTAACGAAGCAGTACACACAGCCGCTATATATTCCGATACGTTTGTTGGTGAGGTATCAGTTGAAGTGACACTTGACAATCAAGTAGACAACGATACTAACTGGGCAACTGCAACAGCAGTTAGTATAAACAATGCTACGCAACCAACACCAGTAAATTTTGTTGGCGTGTACAACTACGTTAGATTTAAAACAACAGCAGATCCTGCAAATAAAATATCAAACATTTTGGTAAGAAACTGATTGACAAACTAGTCTAACTACGCTATAATAATAGTATGAGTGTAGTAGCCGAAACAGTTCTGACATACTTGCCGCCTAAGCGTAAAACAACGCCTAGTGGTTGGCTCTCATTCAATGCGCCTTGTTGTCATCATAATGGAAACACAATGGACAAAAGAGGACGTGGTGGCTTAATAAGCAACTCCGACGGAGGTGTAAGTTATCATTGCTTCAACTGTGGATTCAAAGCATCGTGGCAACCTGGGCGTTCTTTTTCACATAAGTTGCGTAAACTTCTACAATGGATGGGAGCACCTGATGATGTAATCAATAAGGTGGCGCTTGATGTGATGAGAGAGAACGAAGGCGTACAAGCGAAAGAACGTCTTGTACAACTTCCAACTTTCAATACAGTGCCTTTACCAGACGATGCTATTAAGATAGCATCCATAACTGAAGTTAACAAGCATAGCATGTTAATACTTGAGTACATGGCTAGTAGAGGATTGAACTTAGATGATACCGATTATTATTGGTCACCTAGCCTAGGCTATCGAGACAGACTAATCATACCGTTCTACTTTGAAGGTAGAATAGTAGGTTGGACTGCTCGAAGCGTAGTGCCAGACAAAAAACCTAAGTACCTTACAGAAGTCCAACCTGGCTTTGTCTATGGGTTAGATGAGCAAGGACCTAATAAAGTTTTTTGTATTGTTGTTGAAGGACAATTAGATGCTATACACATCGACGGTACTGCACTAGGAGGAAGTGAAGTTGCTGAACAGCAATCAATGCTTTTGAATAGATTGCAAAGACAAATTATAGTTGTGCCTGACAGAGACCAAGCAGGAAGTAAATTAGTTGAAGTAGCAATTGAACACGGCTGGTCAGTTAGTATGCCATCGTGGAGTCAGGATATTAATGATGTAGGCGATGCCGTTAGTAAATACGGTAGACTATATACGTTATACAGCATTGTTAATGAGTCTAACGATAGCCCACTTAAAATTAGATTGAGAGCAAAGAAATGGTTTACTTAAAAAAGATTTGGACGTTTTTAAAATCTCCTTACACCCGTTATCAAGAAAAGAAAGCATTTGATAAACGTATGGAAGAATTAAAAAAGCGTGATCCTTTTATATACAAATAGAAAGTAGTACAATGAAAACAGAATTCGAAACAGGAATTTTCGAAGTCCTAAAAAAAATGATGAAAGGCAATAGTATAGTGTTAGCGGTAATATATACGCTAGGACATGTTGTTATTGCTATGACTGTAGTTAGTACAATGACCGGAGCAAGTCTTTGGGAAGCAGGAACAGTTGCATTAATTGAACCTGCAATTAACGGAGTATGGTTTTACGTATTACATAACTTATGGAAAAAATATAACGTATGATAACTTGGGGCGTAGTCGGCAACAGCCACGATGCAAGTTTAGCAGTATTTGAAACTAAGCGGCGAGGCTTGGGTCCAGATAGAAGCAAGACAGAACTACTTTGGGCAAGTCTTTCAAAAGACTTTTCCGGAGTTCCTAATGACCCTCACTTAAATAAATCACAAATTGCACAAGCCATTGGGCATTATGGAAAGCCTAATAAAGTTGTTTGGTACGAGCGTCCGTTACTAAAGACACTACGTCAATGGCGTGCAGGCCAGGGCTGGCTATACAAAGAAAATAATATACGTAGTTATTTAAAACGTTGGGATATTAATTGTAAAATAGAATATACCCAGCATCATCTATCACATGCGGCTTATGCATATTACACCCAGCCTCAAGACGATTGTGCTGTAATATGCTTAGACAGCATAGGTGAGTTTGAGACTTTAACTATGTGGCACGGAAAAAAGAACAAACTTAAAAAGATACATAGCCAGGGCTATCCACATAGCCTAGGATTATTCTATAGTGCTATGACACAGCGTATGGGCCTAGTACCTCAACGTGACGAATACCTAGTAGCCCAATGGGCAAAGAAAGGTGACCCTAAGCGTTTGACGAAATGGATGCAAGAAGAAATCATTCATGTAGATCATAACAAGGGGTATGTACAAGAAAT
>Ga0209092_10002105_pt1 | contig 18614 bp, 15 predicted proteins | sample FraStrMetagenome_FD_187446 | JGI IMG/M metagenome (GOLD analysis project Ga0209092, IMG submission 187446) | Marine eukaryotic phytoplankton communities from Arctic Ocean - Fram Strait ARC3M Metagenome (SPAdes) (version 2) | ecosystem: Environmental > Aquatic > Marine > Oceanic | place: Fram...
CTAAATCACCTGAGTGTTCATCTGAAGTATCTGAAACCATAACTCCTGCAGAACCATATAAGGGTGGTGAAAAAGTTAAAGGCATCTGATCTGAACAATCTTGACTTAAGATGTAAGGTGGTGGTGGCCCGGGAACTATAAATGTTTGACCAACATTAATAGCTCCGTTTGATTCTGCAGAGGGCGCATTCCAAGTAAAATCTGAATATTCTGTACCAGAACCAATTAATTGAAGTGACTCTCCTACAGGTGTACTACTTGTCTCTGAAACCCCAATGTTAGTTGAAGTCATACCAGATGCAGGTCCATCAACAGCTGTAATTGTAGAACCTTCATAATTCAAAAATTGAGCAATGGTAGTACCATCAGACTCTACTAATGCTAAACCATCAGGCGCACCATTTTGCATTGCGTTAGAAGGTAATCCATACCATTGCGTACCAAAACCATTTGATTGATCAGCAATAACACCACTTAAACCAATTATTCTATAAGAACTAGAGTTAGATCCGTTATAAAGTACTACAGTCCAACCAGACATATCTGTACCAGCAGGTCCAGCAATTTCAAATCCTTCATTAACATCGCCACCAGCGTTGTCATAATGGATTTCGTTAATAAATACTGATTGCGCAATAGAAGCAGTTGCTACGATAAAAGCAATCGATAAGAATAAAATTTTTTTCATGATTTTTATTTTATATTATAAATTTTATACAAAGTTACGAAATATAGGAAAAACAGTATCATATATATTTAATATTTCATAGAAAAATAATAAACTAAAAAAAAATTATCTAACAAAAACTGGTTCGTTTTCATTTAGAGTATATTCAGCGCTAAAACCGTAACCGTCAATATCAAACCCTTTTAACTTATCTAGTGTTTCAATTCCATTATCAAGAATATAACGAGCCATTTGTCCTCTAGCTTTTTTAGCAAAAAAAGAAATAATTTTCAGTTTACCATTTTTATAATCTTTAAAAATAGGTGTTACAAGAGTGGCCTTTAAATTTTTAGATTGAACCGCTTTAAAGTATTCTTTACTAGCCAGATTAACCAATAACTCTTCCTTAGCCATTTCCTGGTTTAAATAATCGGTAATGGAACTTCCCCAAAATTCGTATAAATTATTAGAAGAATTTACTTTGAGGGAAGTTCCCATCTCTAGACGATAAGGTTGGATTAAATCCAAGGGTTTTAAAAGTCCATAAAAGCCAGATAAAATACGAAGGCTATTTTGCATTGAATCGATATGCTCCTCTGGTAAGGTATAAACGTCCAATCCCTTATAAACATCGCCTGAGAATGAATAAACTGCTTGGCGAGCATTTTCTTTAGTAAAAGGAAATGAAAAATCTTGAAATCGTTGGTAATTTAATTCTGCTAATTGATCACTAATATTCATTAGTTTTTTTAAATCGTCTTTTGATTTTAAGTCCATTTTTTGACTTAGTACCTTGGTTTGTTCCAAAAAAGGAATTTCAGAAAAGTCGTTGGTAGGTATCTTACTTTCAAAATCAAGACTTTTTGCAGGTGAAATTAAAATTTTCATAGGTTATATTTATTATTGAATTGAGTTCTTTGAATAATTACGCCATTTTTCAAGACATTGTGCTATGTCGTCTGGAACAGGGGAATCAAATTTCATTTTTTCTTGAGTCACTGGATGAACAAAACCCAATGTTTTTGCATGCAATGCTTGTCGAGGAAGTATAGAAAAACAATTTTCGACAAACTGTTTGTACTTACTAAAACTCGTTCCTTTTAATATTCGATCTCCTCCATAGCGTTCGTCATTAAATAAAGTATGTCCTATATGTTTTAAATGCACTCTGATTTGGTGAGTCCTTCCGGTTTCCAATTTACAAGATACTAAAGTGACATAACCAAAGCGTTCCAAAACTTTATAATGAGTAACTGCTGGCTTACCTTTATGTGCATCGTCACCTATAAAAACCGTGTTTTGGAGCCTGTTTTTTGGATGACGACCAATAGCTCCTTCAATAGTTCCTTGATCTTCTTTAACGTCACCCCATACCAAAGCTATATATTCTCGCTCTGATGTTTTATCAAAAAATTGCTTGGCTAGGTGTGTCATAGCCTCTTCTGTTTTTGCGACCACAAGTAGCCCGCTGGTATCTTTATCTATGCGATGCACCAAGCCAGGACGATTGCTACTGTTATTTGGCAGATTATCAAAATGAAAAGTCAATGCATTAATTAAGGTACCACTATAATTTCCGTGTCCTGGGTGAACTACCATCCCTGCGGGTTTGTTAACTAAGAGTAATGCATCGTCTTCATAGACAATGGTAAGTGGAATATCTTCTGGGACTAATAAAAATTCGTAAGGGGGATGCTCAAATAAAACTCGAACTACATCATTGGGCTTTACCTTATAATTGGATTTGACAGTGACATCATTTACATAAATATTTCCATCTTTAGCAGCTTGTTGAATTTTACTACGTGTTGCATTTTCTATGTAATTCATCAAATACTTGTCGACTCGAAGCGGCTGTTGGCCTTTTTGTGCCACAAAATGAAAATGTTCGTATAAATCTTTATTTTCATTGATGGGCCCTTCTATTTTGTTTTCCTCCTGCATCCGATTTAATTTTTATCAAATTTTCTTTTTAAGGTACCCTCACCATCACCTAAAACAAAATCTATAACGGAGGTTTTTTGTAGTTGATCACCGGGTCTTATCTTTTTTCCTTTGTGGCTCATTTCTAAGACCTCATCCAATGCTATGTAGGAACTGTATTCAATTTTGCCAATTTTAAAACCCATAGAAACTAAGGTTGGAGCTGCCTGTCTTCTCGTTTTACCAATGACGTTAGGAACTTCCAAAAAAACATATCCAGACCTATTTAATGTCAGGTAAATTTTACGGTTTTCCTTCACGAATTCGCCAGCTTCTGGTATTTGTTCAATTACAGAATATTTTGGAAAATTTGGATTATAATTTGAAGAATCCAATACCACAAATCTAAGATCTAATTCAGCTAACTTTTCTTTAGCCATATCCAAACTTAGTCTATCTAGATTTGGAACTTCAATCTTTTGGTTATGGTTGGTATTTGATTTTAACCAAAAAAGCATCAAAATAACACAGGTAAATAATGCTATACCTGCTATTAAAAGTTGTTTTATAAATACTCTTGTAAATAAAAATTTAATAAATGACATAAGATGATGTTATTTTACAAAAATATAAAACCTAAAGTTAGTATCTTTATAAATGAATAATGATATTTTTGTTAAACGTAGCTTTTAAAGTTTTGTTATGAATAAAAAGCATATTGCAGTTGTAATGGGAGGCTATTCAAGTGAGTTTGAAATTTCACTTAAAAGCGGGGATGTAGTTTGTGATTTTATAGATTCTAACAAATACCATATTTATCCGGTCCATATTTCAAAAGAGGGCTGGGATTATATAGCACCCAACGGCAGAAAACATCCTATTAATAAAGCAAATTTTAGTTTCTCTGATGGTACAGTAGTCGTTCAACCTGACGTCGTTTTTAATACTATTCACGGAACCCCTGGCGAAGATGGTTACCTGCAAGCTTATTTATCCTTCATAAATATGCCTCAAACAAGTGCTCATTTTTATCAAGCAGCGCTCAGTTTTAACAAGAGAGATTGTCTTTCGGTTTTAAAAAATGCGGGGGTAAAATGTGCTAACTCTTACTATCTAAATGAGGGTGAAGTTATCTCTCACGAAGAAATTATGAAAACTGTTGGCTTACCCTGTTTTGTAAAGCCAAATAGAGCTGGATCAAGCTTTGGAATAAGTAAAGTTTCTAAAATAGAAGAATTAGACGCTGCTATTCATAAAGCATATCAAGAAGACAAAGAAATAATTATTGAAAAATCAATCGAGGGTGTAGAGGTTTCGGTTGGAGTTTTTAATAATAATAAAAACCTTGTTATATTACCTATCACTGAAATTGTTTGTGAAACTGAGTTTTTTAATTATGAAGCTAAATATCTTGGCAAATCCGATGAAATAACTCCAGCACGAATTTCAGAGCAGGAAGCCGAAAAAATAAGACAAGAAGTTAAAAAAATATACCAAACTTTAAATATGACAGGACTTACCCGTAGCGAATTTATTATTCAAGATGGGATTCCTTATTTTTTAGAAATTAATACCAACCCAGGATTATCAAAGGAGAGTATTATTCCAAAACAGTTAAAAGAACATGGAATGAGCCTTACAGATTTTTTTGATATTTTGATTCAAAATGCACTGGGGTAAATTAATAAATAACAATGATGAAAAAAGCTGTATTTCCTGGATCATTTGATCCTATCACCTTAGGTCATGTTGATCTTATTTACAGAGGGCTTGAAATTTTTGATGAAATAATAATTGCAATTGGTGTAAATGCTGATAAAAAACAATTATTTTCTCTAGAAGATAAAATTCAACAGATAAAAAACTCCTTTATAAATGAGCCAAGAATTAAAGTTACATCCTACAAAGGATTGACTATTGATTTTTGTAAATCAGTAAATTCAAAATATATTTTAAGAGGATTGAGAAACAGTTCCGATTTTAATTACGAACAATCCATTGCTCAGACAAACTCCTCTCTTTCTAAAATCGAAAGTGTTTTTTTAATTTCTAGCCCGCAACTAGCTCACATATCATCTACGATCGTAAGAGATATTATAAAAAACGAAGGAGATTGTAAAAATTTGGTACCAAAAAGTGTGGTAATTTAAAACAAAAAAAAACTCCTTTGATGTAAAAGGAGTTATTTTTGATTATATGATATATATTATTATGTTATAAAGAAGCAACGTGTTTAGCCATGTTAGACTTTAAATTGGATGCTTTGTTATTATGAATAACATTATTTTTCGCTAGTTTGTCTATCATAGAAATAACTCCTGAAAACAATTTTTCAGCTTCTTTTTTATCTGTTGTTTCAACAAATTTCTTCATTGCATTACGAGTTGTTTTGTGTTGGTAGCGATTACGTAAACGTTTCACTTCACTATTTCTTATTCTCTTTAATGCTGACTTATGATTTGCCATGATATTATTTTTTAATTCTTATTTGTAGTCCGTAGGGGAATCGAACCCCTGTTACCAGGATGAAAACCTGGCGTCCTAACCCCTAGACGAACGGACCGTTTATTTTTAAATTCGGATGCAAAAATACGACTATTTTTAAATGCAACAAGTTTACAGGAAGTTTTTTTTTAAAAATTAATAGGCCTTAGCAAATAAAACTTTTTTATTTGACGGTTTACCTGTAATCATACACGATCCAGGCTCTTCTTTAGCGTCTAAAGGGATACATCTTATCGTTGCTTTTGTTTCGTTTTTAATCTTTTCTTCTGTTTCAGAAGTGCCATCCCAATGTGCTAAAATAAATCCTCCTTTAGAATTTAAAACTTCTTTGAATTCGTCATAACTTTTTACTTCTGTTGTATTTTCAGTTCTGAAGTTAGCTGCCTTATTATATAAATTACTTTGAATTTCATCCATAAGCTGAACGACTGTAGCAATCACTTCACTTCTTGAAATTATTTCTTTAGTTAATGTGTCACGTCTTGCTAATTCTAAAGTTCCATTTTCAACATCTCTTGGTCCTATTACTAATCTTACTGGTACTCCTTTTAATTCGTATTCATTAAATTTCCAGCCTGGCTTATGAGTATCTCTATGATCAAACTTAACTCGAATTCCTTCGGCTCTTAACTCTTTCATTACTTGGTTGGCAATATCACTCACTAAATCAAATTGTTCTTCACTCCTGTAAATAGGTACAATTACAACTTGATTAGGTGCTAATTTTGGAGGTAAAACCAATCCGTTATCGTCACTATGAGTCATAATTAATGCCCCCATTAATCGGGTGGAAACCCCCCAAGAAGTAGCCCAAACATAGTCTTGTTTTCCGTCTTTAGCAGTAAATTTAACATCAAATGCTTTCGCGAAATTTTGACCTAGAAAATGAGAGGTCCCTGCTTGCAACGCTTTTCCATCTTGCATCAAAGCTTCTATACAGTAGGTTTCTTCTGCTCCAGCAAAACGCTCACTAGCAGTCTTAAACCCTTTAATTACTGGGACAGCCATAAATTCTTCAACAAAATCAGCATACACATTAACCATTTGTTCTGTTTCCTCAATGGCTTCTTTTTTGGTAGCATGAGCAGTGTGCCCTTCTTGCCATAAAAATTCAGAAGTTCGAAGGAATAGTCGAGTTCTCATTTCCCAACGAACGACGTTTGCCCATTGATTTATTAACAATGGCAAATCTCTGTAAGACTGTATCCACTTTCTGTAAGTATCCCAAATAATGGTCTCAGAAGTAGGTCTAACTATCAATTCTTCTTCTAATTTTGCACTAGGGTCAACAACTACCCCTCCTTCTCCATCATCTTTTAATCGGTAATGGGTAACTACTGCACATTCCTTCGCAAAACCATCGACATGGCTTGCTTCTTTACTAAAATATGATTTAGGTATAAACAAAGGGAAATAGGCATTTTGATGGCCGGTTTCTTTAAACATTCTATCCAATTCAGCTTGCATTTTTTCCCAAATAGAAAAACCATAAGGTTTAATAACCATGCATCCTCTTACACCAGAATTCTCAGCTAAATCAGCATTGATAACCAGTTCATTATACCATTTTGAATAGTCTTCACTTCTTTTTGTTAGATTTTTAGCCATAGTAATGTGTTTGGCACAAATATTGTAATTAATGTTAAAATTAGTTTAGTTCTCGGCAAAACTACTTAAATTTATAATGTCCAACAATTAAATTGCTATTGTTATGAAAACCTCTACTTATTTAAAAAAATTAAATCCTATACTAATTCTTGGTTCAATAACTTTTTTGATCGGTTCCTGTGGAACTTATAATGTTAAAAATTATGATGAATCTGATGGGATCTATAGTTCAAATAAAACAGCTGTCGTAGAAAATGGTGTCATCGAAAATGATGTTATCGAAAATGAAGACAAAAACAACTATTACAAACAATATTTTCAGACCAAGTCACTAGATTATCAAAATTTACCAGAAGAAAATACAATTTTAACAGATGTTGAGGCTTATCATTCAAAAGATACGCTAGATACTGAGGGTTACGTAATAACAGAAAAAAGAGATTATATTTCAGAATTTGATGAAGAATACGGTTCCTGGGGAACCAATTCAACACAAGTATCCATCAATGTGTATGGCGGATATAATTATGCGCCCAATTATGGAGGATGGAATATTGGATTTGGCTGGGGATGGGGCTATCCCTATTATTGGGGAGGTTATAATCCATACTATGGATACGGATGGGGCTACCCCTACCCATATCCACATTACGGATATGGAGGCTATTATGGATACGGACACCCTGGGCATGGGGGCTATTATGGTTACGCTTATAATAGAGGGCGAAGTAATTACGGCTATACCATGGCTAGAACATATAATAGAGGTCGAAGTAACAACTATTATAGCACTAGTAGAGGAACTAATTATAATCGAAGAGGAAATTACCGCACTCAAAATAACAATTATTCAAGAACTCAATCAAATAGAAGATCACAATCAACTATTGGAAACGTAAGACCATCTACAAAACCAAGTTATCAAGGAAATTCAAATAATAGAAATTATTCTAAAAGAAATTACAAACCCTCAAAGCCAAGCACCAAGCCAAGTACAACTACCAGGACGAGACCAAGTTCAAAACCAAGTAGTTCCTATAGAGGTGGTTCAACAAGAAGTGGTAGTTACGGTGGTGGATCGCGAGGAAGCGGATCGCGAGGAGGTAGTGGTAGAAGAGGCGGTCTTTAATAGCATCATTCAAATTCTATGATAAATAGATTATTTATTTTATTTGTAGCTTTCATCACAGTTTCAAATTTAAAAGCGCAGAATATCAAAGATGCACTCAGATATTCATCAGAATCACTTAATGGAACCGCAAGATTTAATGCGATGAGCGGTGCATTCGGAGCACTTGGAGCAGATGTTTCCTCTATAATTATAAACCCAGCAGGAAGTGCAATTTTTATCAAAAGTACTGGATCAGCTACAATTTCTGTTCTCAATAAAAAAAATAGATCCAATTATTTTGAGACAAATAAAGAAGCTACCAATACTAACTTAAAATTTAATCAAGCCGGCTTTATTTTTTCCGCAACTAATAGAAATAAAAAATCTGCATTTAATAAATTTTCTGGAGGATTCAGTTATGTTGCTACTAATAATTTTGATAATGAAATTTTTATAGCTGGTTCAGGTAACACCTCCATTGCTGATTATTTTCTTGAACAAGCAGATGGAGTCCCACTAGATTTACTACAATTACAAAGTTCTGAAACGATCTCGAGTTTATATGCTTATTTGGGAGCAAATTACGGAGTTTCCACGCAGAATGCTTTTTTAGGATATCAAAGTTATATAATTGATCCAATTAACGCTAATGATCCTGAAAACAGCGAATATGAATCCAATGTAGCGGCGGGAATTTTTAACCAAAACTACTATTACAGTTCCATTGGATATAACGGAAAATATGCATTTAATTTTGCTGCTGAAATTAAAAATATTGTTTCGATAGGAATTAATCTCAATAGCAATAATTTCAATTATAGGCAAAGTTCATTTTTAAACGAAACTAATAATAATTCAGGGGGAGCTGTAAATTATATTGGTTTTCAAAATGATTTATATGCCTATGGTGGTGGCTTTTCTGCTCAGATAGGTGCTATTGCAAAAATCACAAACAGTCTAAGGGTTGGAACAACCTTTGATACTCCCATTTGGTACAATATTTATGAGGAAACCTCTCAATACATTGAAACTACAAGAGAATTAGACGGACTAAGTTACAATGAGTATATCAATCCAAGAATTGTGAACGTTTTTTCAAAATACAGCTTAACTACGCCATGGAAATTAGCTTTTAGTGGGGCATACATTTTTGGAAAGAGAGGCTTGATAAGTGTTGACTATTCTTATAAGGATTATAAATCCACTCGTTTTAGCACATCCTCTAGTACCTATTTTAATGATATAAACACGAATATCAAAAACGAGTTAAAAGGATCATCTGCCATTAAAATTGGTGGCGAATACAGGTTTAATAGATTGAGTTTTAGGGGAGGTTATCAATTTGAACAAAGCCCCTATACGAGCGAAAATACAATAGGAGATTTAATAGGTTTTTCAGGAGGATTAGGAATTTATCTTGAGAGTTATAGTATTGATTTTTCCTATTCAAGAATTCAACAAAGTGGAAATTATCAACTTTATAATGTTGGCTTAACAGATAAGGCAACTATTGACAAAATCCAAAATAACTTTGTTTTTACGATTAACTATGTGATTTATTAAAAAAGCCATCTGCAATTGCAGAAGGCTTTTTTAACTATTTTTTTTAATTTCTAACTATTTTCTTGGTAATAGATCCTACTGTTGTAGTGATGTCTAAAAGATACAACCCAGAAGACAAATTAGAGACATCTAATCGTGTTGTATTCGCATTTTTTAAAACTAAATTACCAAGAACATCAAATAATTTCATTGAAACTACTTCTATATTTAATGGCATCTTGATAGTTACGATACCGTTTGTAGGATTTGGATAAACTGATAATTGAGATAAAATATTATCGTTGACAGACAAAGCCTCACAAGTAGCTCCAAAATATAAATTTCCAACTAACTCACCGCTATCTTGCTCTCCTTGAACTTCAATTTTTGAAATTGGTTCGTCAGCAATCATACCAAAAAACACTTGAAGATTTGTTGGAACATTTACTTGAATCGTTTCAATTAAATCTCCTGTCTCCCCAAAAACTCTAATATCGGTTAATGGAAAATTGTTTTCCCATATATCCATTGCAATTGCATAAACATTAGGCGTAAATTCAACTACGGTATACTCAGCAAAAGTTATTGCTCCGGCCAAAGGATCTGTATTTCCAATAGCACCTGCTGGAATACTTACTGTATTAGTTCCATTTGAAGCAGAAATTTGAAATCCAATTTGAAGTTCTCCCGGATCATAACAACTGTCACCTGCATTACTCATGGTAAGACCACAATCGAGAATATCTATTGGACCTCCGAGAAAATCTTCGTGAGTGACTGTTGGCTCTGAACAATTTTCTTCCAATCCAATATCAAAAAGCACTTTAGCAACATAGGTTGCAATGATACCTTGAGAACTGTTATTTATAACAGTTGCGGTTTCACCATTAAACTCATTCGTTTGGTTTTGATTGGATAATTCTAGATAAGACTGCGGTTGTTGGGCAAACATAATACCTACCACAAAAATAAAAAATAAAGTAATTTTTTTCATAATTTAATGATTTTTAACAGGTTAATAATCATCAATATAATCAATTTATTTTAAAAGCCACCTCACACTATCCCCATTTTCAATTCCCCAGCGATCAGAAAGTCCAGCTTTAATTTCTAACACATATAAAACAGGTTCCCCTGAGGGCAACGAATTTTTATCATAAGGTGTAGTGTTTTTTTGAATACTCACTACTTTTTTTTTCTTATTGATATAAATTATATCCAATGAAAACTCTGTGTTTTTCATATAAAACGATCGAGGTTGCTCTTCCTGAAATATAAATAACATTGCTTGGTGCTCCTCCATCGACTTACGATACATTAAACCTGTTTGAGTTTCATACTCGGTTTGAGCAATTTCAATATCTAAGGTTTTAAATATGGAATCACTTTTTGTTTTTCTTAGAGTTAATTCACCTTCTTTCGAAAAATTGATTTCTTTCGTAATGGATATTGTTTTTTTTCTCTTTTGGTCGCAGGATTGAAGAACGTTTAAAAACAGTAGTGTAAAGCTTAAAACTAAATATTTAAGCATCGTTAAGAGGTCTTTTGGAAGAAGAAATCATTAGATAAACTCCTATGACAACAAAGGGAACACTTAACCATTGACCTGTATTTAAAATCCATTCAGACCTTTCGTCTACCTGAGCTTCTTTTACAAATTCAACGAAAAACCTAACAGTCCAAAGCAAAACCAAAAAAGTACCGAGTAGATATCCTAATTGTTTACTTTTATTCGTTTTCCAATACAAATAATGCAAAATTAAAAAAACAAAAACATAACAAAACGATTCGTACAATTGTGCAGGGTGTCTTGAGAAATCTTCTCCTAATTGCTTGAAAACAACTCCAAAGTCACTATTGGTTGCTTTTCCAATAATTTCAGAATTGATAAAATTTCCAATTCGAACAAATACAGCACCACTTGCAACAGCAATAACGATTCTATCCAAAATCCATAATATCGGTTTTTGTAATACTTTTTTACTGTAAAAATACATGGCAGTTATGATACCGATAGCAGCACCGTGACTTGCTAAGCCTCTAAAACCAGTGAACTGAAAACCATTTTTAAAACTAAAAGGAAGAAAGACGGAGAAAAAATCTTCTTTTAATAATTCTGGTTGATAAAAAAAAACATGACCCAACCGAGCTCCAACAAGAGTAGCTACCACTACATAAATAAATAGACTATCCAACTTATCGTCAGGCTGACCTTCGTTTTTGTATATTTTTTTTGTTAAAATCCAACCAACTGAAAAGGCGATTACAAACATTAAACTATAATATCTTATAATAAAAAAACCTAAATCTATTCCAGGTGACGGATCCCAAACAAAACTTAATATTTGCATAAACTATTCTCTATAAATTTAAAAAGTAAATATATGAAAGGTATTCCTTTATTTAGTTACTTTTCTTTTTTTTCAGGTACTGGATCAAAACCAGAGCCTCCCCATGGATGACAAGACCCAATACGCTTTATTGCTAACCAACCTCCTTTTAATAGGCCATGAATTTTTAGGGCTTTAATAGTATAATGAGAACAGGTAGGATCGTATCTGCATGTGGCGGGTAGTAGCGGCGAAATTAATTGTTGATATCCCTTAACTATTAGGATAAAGGGGACAATTTGAATTTTTTTTAAATAAAATTTAATATTATTCATTGTAGGTAATTGACCTCAATAGTTAGTTGAGAGAAAAAGAAGTACCGTCTTTACCGTCTTTTAAATTTATTCCAGCAACTTTTAATTGATCCCTAATCAAATCGCTAGTTGCAAAATCTTTGTTAATTCTAGCTTGATTTCTTAGTTCAATCAAAATAGCGACAGCTCCCTCTAACTTACTGTCATCAGTAGTGTTTATAACTAAATTTTCTTGTAAGCCTAATACCTCAAAAATAAATAGTTGCATGGTATCCTGAAGAATCGTGATTGCGTTTTGGTCGAGTTTAATATTTCCTTCTTTAGCTGAATTGATAATTTTTACCGCTTCGAATAGCTGAGCGATTAAAATTGGACTGTTAAAATCGTCATTCATTGCGTCATAGCAAGATTGTTTCCATGCACTCGGATCAAAATCACATTCATCTGAAATTGAAATTTCAGAAAGCATTTTAAAAGCCTCCATCATTTTGTTAAAACCCTTTTCTGAGGCTATCAAAGCATTATTTGAAAAATCAAGAATGCTCCTATAATTCGCTTGATACATAAAAAACTTAGTAACCGAAGGTGAAAAAGCTTTGCTTAATATAGAGTTATTACCAGAAAATATTTCGTGGGGTAAAATGTTGTTACCCGTTGATTTTGCCATTTTTTTACCATTGAGGGTCAACATATTAGCATGCATCCAATAATTTACTGGATTTGTTTTTAAAGCGGCTTCAGATTGAGCAATTTCACACTCATGATGTGGAAATTTTAAATCCATACCTCCCCCATGTATATCGAATTGTTTTCCCAGATATTTTGTACTCATTGCAGTACATTCAAGATGCCATCCTGGAAAACCTTGACTCCAAGGAGAAGGCCAACGCATAATGTGTTCCGGTTCAGCTTTTTTCCATAATGCAAAATCTTGTGGGTTTTTTTTGTCGGATTGAGCAGCTAAATCACGAGTATTTGCCACCATATCCTCTAAATTTCTTCCGCTTAGCTTGCCGTATGAATTGGTTTCGTTAAACTTATGTACATCAAAGTAAACCGATCCATTAACAATATAAGCAAAGCCTTCCAATATAATTTTTTCAATAATTTCTATTTGCTCAATGATATGTCCTGTTGCTGTGGGTTCAATACTGGGTGGCAATGCGTTAAATAGGGACAGGGTCTGGTGAAAATCCACGGTGTACCTTTGAACAATTTCCATAGGCTCCACCATCTCAATTCTTGCTTTTTTAGCGATTCGATCTTCTCCGCTATCAGCATCATTTTCTAGATGACCCGCATCGGTTATGTTACGAACATATCTTACTTTAAAGCCTAAATGCTTTAAGTATCTAAAAATCAAATCAAAAGACAAAAAAGTACGACAATTCCCTAAATGAACATTACTGTAGACCGTTGGTCCACAGACATACATTCCAATGCTACCATCATTTATTGGTTTAAATTTTTCCTTGGTCTTAGAAATAGAATTATAAATAACCAATTCTTGTTGCTCGAAAAGTTTCATTTATGATAGGGATTCATTTGTTTTTTCAATATCTAAATATAAGCTTATTATATACGTTTATCTTCAATATTAAATTTTATGTAATCTAAAAACTCTCTTTTAATTTCTGTATTTTTAAATTGACCACCATATTCACTGGTAACGGTACTACTATCGATATCTCTTATTCCTCTCGAATTTACACACAAGTGTTTAGCATCAATAACACAAGCTACATCATCTGTATTTAATACAGTTTGCAGTTCTTTAACTATCTGTATCGTTAAACGTTCTTGCACTTGAGGTCTTTTAGCAAAATAGTCAACGATTCTATTCATTTTTGATAAGCCTACCACCGTTCCATTCGAGATGTATGCAATATGAGCTTTCCCTACAATGGGCAGTAGGTGGTGCTCGCAAGTAGAATACAAGGTGATATTTTTCTCTACTAACATCTCACCATAATCATATTTATTTTCGAAAGTTGAAGCTTGTGGTTTTTTTTTAGGATTTAAGCCCCCAAAAATTTCATTAACAAACATTTTAGCAACTCTTTTTGGAGTTCCTTTTAAACTATCGTCCGTCAAATCCATTCCAAGCGTATTGAGTATGTTTTCTACATCTGCCTGGATGGCATCAATTTTTTCCGAATCACTTAATAAAAAAGCATCTTTCCTAATAGGGTTTTCTGCGGAAGTTGCAATATGGTCATCGCCAAGAGCATCAGTTAATTTGTTATGATTTTCTAATTTCATGATTATTTTTAAAATATAATTTGCAAAGATACAAATTGCAATTATTCTAATTATCAACAAAAATTATATTTTGAGTAATTGAAATTAAAATATATCATAAAATTTCCTTAATTTTCGCTTCAAATTCAATTGATTTGCTGTGAAACTTACCCCATTTAAATTAATAATAATAGTCATTTCTATTTTTTTGTTGAGAATAGCTATTCTCAAGGAGGTACTTGTGATGCAATAGATCCATTTTGTGCAGGTGATGAAGCCTTAATTTTTCCAAATTGTAACAATACCGAACCTACCTGTAACGCAACTGCTGAAGCAGGACCTGATTATGGCTGTTTGTTTTCACAACCCTATCCCGCATGGTTTTATCTTCAAATTGACCAAACAGGCACATTAGAATTTGATATTATTCAAAATACCGCTTTTGATGGGGATGGTAATCCTACTGGAACAGGTTTAGATGTCGATTTTATTGCATGGGGACCATTTGCTGAAGGTGATAATTTATGCGATTTTACAGAATTACAAGCTTTTAATGAAATTGACTGTAGCTACTCTATTGATAATATTGAAAATTTTACCATTCCAAATGGTCAACCCGGAGAAGTTTATGTTTTACTGATAACTAATTATAGTGACGATCCAGGGTTTATTCAATTAGTGCAAACAAATACAGGAGATACTGGAGCTGGAGATACGGATTGTTCCATTATTAGTTCCACAGAGGGATGCGAGGGAGATACCATTACTTTAGATGGAACCACAGCAGGTGCAACCAATTATATATGGGAATATGATGATGGTCTTGGTGGAGGATTTATTGAAATATTTAATGGCATTGGCTTTCCTACGATCGATGTTACAAATTCTGGATTTTACCAAGTTACTGTTGCCCCAACTAATATTACCATTCCTTTTGATATTATTTTCCATCCAAATCCCATTGTTGATACTCCCCCCGGTAATCTTTTTCAATGTGATGATGGAACCAATACCGGTGTTTTTGATCTTACAATTAATACTCCCATTGTTTTAGGTCCACAAAACCCAGTTGATTTTGAAGTTAAATATTATGAAACTTTTCCAGGAAGTGATACTGATACAGGGGAGATAATAAATCCAACTGCTTTCCCTATCGGAATGCCTCCGCAACAGACCATATTTTTAAGAATACAAGATATGGCATCGGGAACTTGTTACAGTCTAGATGATTTTATAATTGATTTTTCACCAGTAACCACAGGAACAATGACCGAAGACAGAATTTGTGATGCAGACGGAGATGGTGTGGTAGAAATAGATTTATCGTTTAGGAAAGATGCTGAAGCTTTAGGCACTCAAAATCCTTTAGACTATACTGTTACTTACCATAGTTCTCAAATAGATGCTGATGCTGGAACTCCATTTCTTCCTAATCCCTATCCAGCAAATGATGGAGATCAAATCTTCGTAAGAGTTCAAAATAATGCATTTCCGACCTGTTTTGATACAACTGAAAGTTTCTTTGTAGACTTAGCTGCTCCAGAAATAGATAGTCCTGCGATAGATATTTCACAATGTAATAATGAAATTTTTGATCTTACAATTAATACTCCCATTGTTTTAGGGACACCCCCACCACCTGACCAACTTGTTACTTATCACAATAGTCTAATAGATGCGGATACTGGTGAAAACCCTATCCCTACTCCTGACAACTATACAATCACAGGAAACTCAGAAGAAATTTTTGTTCGTATAGAAGAATCAATTGAAGACATTACATTCCAAGAAGATTTTGGCACGGGACTTGGTAGAGTAGCTGATCCTTTTACCAATTACAATTTTAATCCTGCCACCACATTAAATGCTGGAGAATATGCTGTTACCAATATTTCGACTGGACTCAATGGTGGTTGGCATCCAAACATGGAAGACTTCACTCCAGGTGATATCGACGGTAGAATGATTGTCTATGATGCAAATATATTTATTGATGAAATATACCGGAGAGAAATAACAGTAACTCCAAATACCGAATATCGTTTTGAATTTGCAATGACTACCATGTACGATGTGGATACTAATATATGTAATGGAAATGAGAATGATTCTAGAATTGTCTTTGAAGTTGAAGATGCTACGGGTACAATTCTTGCAACCAATACAACTGGAAATGTAGTCAACGAATCCAATCCTAATTGGATTGTTTATTCGCTTAACTTTAATAGTGGAATCAATACAACTGTAGAGATTATTTTAAATAATGACATTACTAACGGTGTGTGCGGAAATGATTTTGCAATCGACGATATTAAAATTATCAGCCAAGAACATTGTTATGTAACCGATTCATTTGATATCAAATATGCTCCTGTATCCATAGAAGTTTTAACTGATGAAGAGTTTTGTGATGATGATACTGATGGAATTTTAGAAGTTAACTTACCCGATTTAAAAGATTTAGAAGCCTTAGGTTCATTAGACCCCCTACTTTATACGGTTACTTATCACAATTCACAAGTAGATGCTGATGCAGGAACCCCTACTCTTGCAAACCCTCATCCAGTGATTGCTCCTTCTGAAGAGATTTTTGTAAGGGTTGAAAATAATGCGCTAATAGCTGAAAATCCTACGGATTGTTTTGTAACTGGCAGCTTTGAATTATTTGTATACCCCTTAGTTGAAGCTATTGAACCACTACCTTTTATTCTTTGTGATGAATTTCCAAATGACGGTTTTGCAGAATTTGATTTATTAAATGATATTGATGGTGATGGTTTTCCTGATTTGTGGAACGAAATTACCGGGGGAGACCCAAATTTAATAGTGACTTATCATGAGTTGTTGGCAGATGCAGAGACTGGTGCAAATCCTATAGATACTGCCACTCCATTTATTAATACCATTCCTAGCTATCAAATTATATATCCAAGAGTAGAAAGTATTACTAATGCTATTTGTTTTGATGTTACTGAACTTGTATTACAAGTAGATCAGGCTCCTGCGCTTACGGATCCAATATCAGATTATTTTATATGTGATGATGTGACTGGAGACGGTGTGGAAGTTTTTGATTTATTATCAAAAGATACGGAGATATTAAACACACAACTAGGGGTTACTCTAGGATATTATGAAACACAGGTTGATGCTGATGCAGCTACAAATATCATACTTACCCCTAACACTTATCTTAATACAAGCAACCCACAGACAGTTTGGGTACGTGCTGATAATTCAGCAGGATGTGTCACGGTACTTAGTTTTGAGCTACTAGTTGGAAGCGCTCCTATTTATACAGCAGTTCCAACCTTCGAGCTATGTGATGATATTCCTGTAAATGGTTTTGCTGAATTTTATTTAAACTCCCAAAATGCATTAATTACCGGTGGAGATCCATTTTTAAGCGTGTCTTATCATCTGGATCAAGCGGATGCCGATAATAATATCATATTGCCGGAACCCTATCTAAATACCATGCCAGATATTCAACCTATTATTGTTCGTGTTGAAGATATTACTACCGGATGTTTTGAAACCTTTACTATGGAACTTATCGTCGTTCCGCCACCATCAATAACGACTCCCGACGATTTAGAATATTGTGATCCAGACAGCGATGGGTTTGGAGTTTTCACTTTAACTGATGCTGATAGTCAGGTTACTGGTGGGATACCGACAGGAAACCTGCAAGTTACCTATCATTATTTGATAGAAGATGCTCAAAACGGCAACAATCCGCTGATCAGTCCTTATGCAAATGATGTGCCTTTTCTGCAGACGGTTCATGTACGTCTGTATGACCAGACTACCCAATGCTATAGTATTACAACGTTAGATTTAATTGTATTAACAACTCCGCTTATCGAACAACCCAACGATTTAGAAGTCTGTGATGATGATGCGGACGGTGTTGCGATATTTGATCTTACTGATGGCGGAAATACCCAAGCTTTACTATTAAATTTAATAGACCCTGCAGATTGGCCAAATTTCACTATTACCTATTTTGAAGACCCAGCATTGACCATTGAAATTGGCAATCCAGTGGTTTATTTTAGTATCCCTCCGAGTCCGCAAACTATTTATATTGTGGTAGAGGATCTTATCAATGGGTGTCTTAGTCAAACCACTACGCTACAACTGTGGGTATACCCACCACCAGAATTAATAGCTCCACTGCCTTACGCCCTTTGTGATGTAACAGAAATTACTGGACCAGGTGATGAGCTAGAACCTTTCGACTTGGAGAGTAAAACCGATGAGCTTACTGGCGGAAATCCAAACATTAGTATTACCTATTACGAAACACAGGCTCAGGCTGACACGGGAGATCCTTTAGATGCCCTTACCAGTCCCTATACCAATATTAG
>Ga0209092_10002106_pt1 | contig 18613 bp, 10 predicted proteins | sample FraStrMetagenome_FD_187446 | JGI IMG/M metagenome (GOLD analysis project Ga0209092, IMG submission 187446) | Marine eukaryotic phytoplankton communities from Arctic Ocean - Fram Strait ARC3M Metagenome (SPAdes) (version 2) | ecosystem: Environmental > Aquatic > Marine > Oceanic | place: Fram...
ATTTCTGTTAGAGGTGTGAGGAGAATTGTTTCAATATGTTGAAGTTGAGAAACTGGAAAAAAGCTGTGATGATAATAATATTAATAATAATTAGAAACAGAGAGTTACTCCTTCCATATTGCGTTTTAAAATTGTACCATTGTGTTTCTTTTTGCTTCTTAAAGACTCTAAATTACTGAAATGTATTAATTTAGAATGTAATTGAATGCGTCTTTTCCTTCACCTTTGCTATTGTCTTGTGGTCATGAGCATCAATTGATAGCTGATATTTTTGAGTATGCTTTTTAAATAAATCAATTAATTTTTCTAGAGAGAGGAGACATAATACGTTGCGTGACTATGTACAATTGTTTTATCTTAGTTTGCTTTAAAAAAGTTTAAGTTTTCATAATACATAAATCTCAAAATTATTTTAAGCAAGTAAAGTATAAAATAGTATTTTAGTCCTAATTTCATTTGAGTTGTCAATGCGAAGTTTATTTCTTAATATTTAAATCAATCCAACCCAAAAGATCTAACACCGAATCTTTTCCTAATAATATACAATACTTTTTATCATCTATTCAACAAGTAACATCCTCTGGTTCCGAACTCTTCATTGCACCAGCACAACCTATATTTCGATAACCTTTTGCCTTTAAACTCGCAAAGTTCTTTCGTCGAATATTTTTGTGCTCAAGCTTTTCATATGCAACGAAATTTCTTGTAAAATATGATCACATTTCTGTTTCAATTTAAATAGCATATGAAATCACTTTTCTATGTTTCTTGACGTTTTTATTCTAGCACATGTTCTTAATCCTTCTGACCGCTTAAGCTTGTCAGACGGTTTTAAGTCAAATACCAAACTGAATCTTGAACCCAATTAACATCTCTTTGAAAATCTTTTACCTAATCTTTGATTCCGTTCATTGAGGAAAGGAATTAAATAATTGATAGTTTTCAAACATAAAATATGAAAGAAAGGATATATAGCTACCGAAGTATGAAATACTCTGCAAGGTCCCGCTGTATAACATAAGTGGAGAATTTTTTTTGTCAAATTGAGTGCATCTTTCATTGAAGGATTCACCATTAACTGCAAAATTATTCCAGGGACCAGCCATCTTGTCACAAATGGCTTTGGTATCAGTGCTCCATTACTTTCAGCTATTTCTCCTGTAAAAAATGTAATAAAAACATCCAAAAAACTAATTATTTTGAAAGAAAGTACAAATACTCTACCTGAGGTCTTCATGAATATCAACATAACATTTTTCCATAACGGTGAGGTTGAGCACAAAAAAATTGAATTGGTTTTCATGATTGGGAATGCATTTTTGATTAAAGTTCCGGCAACCTTTGTCTTCACGGTTGCTTTGCATGCATTTGGTACGAGAAAAAATTTGTCAATACCTTGTTCAAGTGATAATTTTGCGTATCCGGGACCATAGTGCGAAAACACTAACTGAAATATTTCGAGGACGATACATGTTACGGATAGGGTCTTCCAAACAACAGAGAATCCAGTATTGGGTCTCAGTAGCATTTTTCTTTTTGTAATATTAGGTTTTTTAAGCTCTTCCTTCAATAGACTAAAACTAGCCCGGTCTTCTTCTGTAATGACCCTTTTTTTCGATCTTGGCGAAAGACTCTGCGCTGAGGAAGCCATTCTTGCTTTGGTGAGATTAGCATGTGCACGAAATAGATTATGTGCTTTCATGATGGAGGCATTTTCTTCCTTTTTCTTTATTTCACGTAAACGTTCTGCAGCCCTTCTTTCCTGTCCTTTTCTAAAGTTTGCTTGAATCCTAAGCGTAGCCATTTCTAGTCTTTCTTCTCGAGACAATGAATTCAAGAGTGACTTCCAGGATAACTTGGCTTTCTTTTTGCGTCTTCGTTGTTTGTGCTTTTTGATTAAATCCATAATATTACCTTTCAACTTGTTGAAAATTCCCACGAATGGGAAAGCAAAACGAACCCATCGTAAGTACATGAGTCTTTTCCTAGCTCGGAATGGGTTCATTACGGCAAAAGCTGCAACTCGAGTTACAGATTTCATGACAAATTTTTTCCACCTCTTGCGCATTAGAACTAGTGCAGAAGAGTGAAACCATTCATTCAAAACCAAAAGAAATGCTTCACCGAGAGATAAAGATTTTGCTTGTCCAATATAATCGAAAGTCCGTACTTTAGCATGGCCTTTTGAACTCTTGTGAACAAAATTAAGACCAGCTTGCATGTTATTCCAATTACTTTGAGTACTTATAAGAGGTAACATGGCAAATTTGAGGCATAAAGTTGCTAGGAAAACCGCAAAAATTCTAGTCTTTTGTTTTATTGAATATTTCAATCTTGTTTTAGGCTGTCTATCGGCAGTGTTGTCATTCCTATCGTAACCCAAACTTTTATTCCATGAAACAAAGACTGCATGTATACATAAAGCAAGCACAAATATCTTGTTGGTAACATCTTGGATAGTATGACGAGATTGAGGAACTTGACTTTTAACAGAATCAGCCAGTTTTACACCAACGGTTTCTTGAGGAGATTTTTTTCTGAATCTTTGAAAGAATCCATTTCTCTTCCTAGGCCCTTTCTTGTGCATAGATGCATCATTGGTATGAGAAAAATTAGCTACACTGGAAAGAGGTTCAGTCTCATTGAACATATCCAAGTCTGACTTTGTAGAGATTGAATTTATTGCAGACACGGGTATCATAAAATCTACAGTTCCACCTTGATAGATGGATGGGAGAGCAATTCCAGCCAAGTCAGAAATACAAGAGAAGAGATCAAGAATTGCTAGGATAGCTAGAACAATCTCCCAGTTTTTCGTCAATCGTGTTTTTTGATGCTTTTTATTAGCTTTACACGACATGATTCTTTTACGGGTTGGATGACAACAACCAGATTGGAACTCCATTTCACTTTTATTTTCTGCTAGTAAAATCTCAATTTGTTATCCTTTTCAGAAGGAATATTGATGTCAAAGTATTCTTTCTTTGATTGTATCTTTTTGTAGTTGCAAGGTTCAATTTTTTTGAATTTATGACCAAACTAAGAAAATAGCAATCAAAGGTTTGTTACATATCCCATTGGTATATCTTCCCCTGAGATCCAAAATCTTTTCATGCTGCTAAATGATGTTACGATTCTATACTGGAAGTTAGAGCGAATTACGCATGTAGAATTGCAATTTGCATCACTTAGGCTTTTTACATGTGATAACTAATTTGTATTTTTCACATCTTCGCTCATACAGAAGCCCTCAAATGTACTTAAGTGCTTGGTGCGTTTCCTTCTATGTTACCGCAAATTTAAGAACTAACATGATATCTTTTCCTCCGTAAGTAGTTATCTATTTTTATTGAGAATCTAGAATAAAATATTTCCCGCTAAAATAAATTATTGGTACCGATGACACTTTTCTGTGGTACATGGTGAACAAAATTGGAATTGGAAAATAATTCTTTTTATTGATTTTGGGATTCGCTTTCCCATCTAATTTGGATTCGGACTAAACTACATCATACTTCATTAACTATAAGTCATTATGCATACTCATCTAGTTTCTAGAAGTTACGTGGCACCACCGATGAAAAGATTTCCAATCCTTAATCACTTTGTTTGAATTCGTACTCGTATCTCAGAGTTGGTTCAATTGGATATGCTAAGTTATCTTCTACTTTACACACAATAGGAGTAATAAAAATCTCAATAAACTCTTCAATTTGTGCGAAAAAATCGCTCATTACACAAGCTTCTATCCTAGAAAATGTTGGCACAGCCTTTCTTTGTTTGCCAGCCAACTCAATGATATTTTGAAATGTTCCTGCATCTTTATTCGGAAATGGAAAGTTTTTTGCTTCATCACAAATTGATCGTAAGATAGCGTCAACTACGTTCACCTCTCCTTCTTCAAGAATATCAATGTTTGCTTCTCTAACTGTGTTCGCAGAAAATATTCCAAAATTTTCGAATTCTCTACTGGGACAATCTTCAGATGCCAAAAGGACTCTTGTTGAATGGATCATACCGGATTGCTTTATTTTTGATATTATTTTATATAAAACCTTTGGTGGTGCCTCCAATAATCCAAGTAGAGCCGGCGCTTTATTTGAATCATTTGAATCGTAGGTTAAGATAAAGCAACCAGTGATGATTTTTATCAAAATATCTTCCTTTTGAAGGAAATGTTGGAAGGTTTCGGAATGGAAGTTAACACTCAAATCTGCATCATTTTGAATATCTGAATTTAGAAGTGAGACAAAAAGGAATCTCGTGAAGCTATCTCGAGACGTATCTTCTCTATATTTGACTTCAGTGTCATACAAGCTGCTGTCCAGTAGAGTAGAAAAATCATTTTCAGTTGTCATCTTTTATTTTGAAAAGAACTCGCTTGAGTAACAAAATGAATATCCTGCCATATAGAGTTTCTCAATCATGTGAATGTTTAGTTGTAATGACTGCTTCTTGGATTTCGAAATAAATTTTGAAATAAAATATATATCACACAGAATTTTTGTCAAATCACAAATGTAATCCGCAATTTAGATCAATATGCACTTTGCTATGGATATAATTGCATACTCAAAAATTCAATGATATCATATTGATAACACACAAGGACAATATATCTGACATGATTTAATCTAAATGGGACTTTGTGCCCAATAGAGAGACGAAAAAACTATCACTAAACATAAATTAAAAAAATGCTTTCTGCGGAACAAGAAAGGGGCTCACATTTTAGATCTCGGCTCAATCGAAGATGCTAAATTAGAAGATGCTGAGGTGGAGTTTTCAATTATTGGATGCTGGCGTCATCTTTTTCTCCGTCTTACGTCACATTTCGTTCAGTATGTTTAATACGTGGAAAATGTCGCGAACAATGGTCAACTAAGATAAATTCTTCTCCTTAACACAAATTTGTTATTATTATTATTGTGACGACACAAAGCACCGAAAGAAGAAAATGAACAGATTGTCGTTGTTTTTATTAGCTTCTCTATGCATATGCTCTGTAGAGGGCTTTGTTTCTCAACCCTTTGCATCCAAGTCTTCAACATCCTTTTTATCTCATGAGATAAATGATTTTACAAGGAATACTCTGCACACTCGCCTTTATCAATCCACCGAAGAAGCTCTGGAAGGAGACAAAGCGAATGGTTTCTCCTATGGCGAATTTGCCAAGCAATATCCTTTTGCCAACAATATTGGAATTGCAACCACGAAAACAGCAGCAGCTGATTTACTTGCACAAGTTGTGATTGGTCATACTCCTATTGCAGAAATTGATTATGAAAGATCCCTTTTATTTTGTGCTTTTGGAGCAATTTATCTCGGTGGTTTTCAGTATTTATATCAAGTGAATATTTTTAAAAAACTGTTTGATGTTGACGCCTTTACATCTCAACCTTGGAAAGATAAACTTCAAGATCAAGAGGGATTGAAAGCATTGGCAGCTCAAACTGCCTTAGATTTGACAGTTTTGACTTTGATTTATCTCCCAACATTTTACATATTTAAAGCTGGAGTCTTTAGTGGATCCATGGATCCATCCGTTTGGACTAGTACAGGTATTGAAAACTACCAACATAACTTTGCCAAAGATGAATTTGATCTCCTCCGGGTTTGGTTTCCAGCAGACTTGGTTTGTTTTTCAGTACCTCTTTATTTAAGACTGCCAGTAAGGCATATTGTGAGCTTTGTCTGGACTGCCTACCTCTCGTTTGCAAGAGGAGGACATTAAGCAAACTCTTTCAAAAGGAATGATAGGTTCAATTTAAAATAGAGTGTACATTTTTTCTTGCTTTTTGTGAATTCGATGTGTTCAATAATATACGTCAAGGAGGTTCATGGCAATACTTATCTTTGACATAAAAATTACAGTTTGATTACAAATTTCTGAATTTATTTAAGAAAAAATGATGTTGAAAGTCATTCCAATAGCTTGAATTACAACAAGCTGAGATTTTGTCAAATGAACTTTTGACGCTGTAAAAAATTGGCTGTAAACTTAGCCACCAATTTATTCTGATCGGAAAGCGGAATCCGTCTAGTTCCATCCAATGGAGAATCTGGATAATGAGCAAAACCACCATGATTTCCACCTCTTATGAGTTCGTGTATCATTATGTTTGGCGGTTGGTTGGTATCATTGTAGGAAGATGACATGATTGGAAATTTCGATCGAAGGAATGCACGTGAATCCTTTGTAAATTTGGCAAGAGGGTCTTCACTTGCTTCTATTACCAAAGTGCTAAATGAAAATGGTACCAAAGTAAGGTCTACTAATAAATCGGACATGGTACCAGCACCCCAAAGTATCAAGTTTTGAAAATAATCATTTTCCTTGTTTTTCTTCTTATTTTTTTTTCGAACACAATCCAAAAGAATACGCATGGCGGCATATCCACCAGCACTATGACCTCCCAAATTCCAACTTCTGATGGGCGTTCCACAATACTTTAAAATCTTTTTGGAAACTTCTTTTTTCATTTTTTGAATATAGGGATAATTGGGCCCTATTCCTGATATGGGCATCCGAAATGGTTCTAACGAAATGACCACCACAGTGATACCATGATTGGAAATTTGATGTGCTGTGGGTGCATACGCTTCATGAGGTACTAATAGCCCTGGGATAAGGATGAGAACATCTGTGGCTGAATTTACTTCTTCTTGCGAAGGATGTGGAGGAAAGTAGATATCATATCTTGGATACTTCTGCATTCTACCATTATTCATCAACGAGGATATCAACTTTTGTACGGATGGAAGTGGAGCTGTGCGTAGCGTGATGAATGTGAAACATCGTTTGAAAAAGGATATCAATGTTGGAGCAGTATCCTGAATCAATCCTATGATTAGAGGTGATGTCAGAGAGATCGCTCTCATAATGTTTGGTAAGAGGCATGATGTTATCAATTCATGCTTCCCCTTCCTTGTTGAGTCAATAGGGAAGATGTCATGATGATAAGCACTAGTACTGCTACTTATTTGTGGATCCTTTCGAATATCGCAGGAGTTCCTAAAGAGAATGATGAAAATCGGTAAAACAGTGAGCCATTGGAATAAAGCATCATCTACACCCTTCACTCCAAATGGACCCGAGCATGCAAACTTAGAAATAGAAATATAGGCTCTAGGTGAAAGAAAACGAATCAAATTCGATAGGAAGGTTTGAACTCGAAATGTTTGATCTAGGCAATGTGGTGCAACTTGCTGTTGATCCATAGGAATATTGTAAAGCTGAAAACACTCAAAATCAAAACGTGTCGAAAACTTATTAATTATTACGGGTGGAGAAAAGAGAGATGACGTAATGCTGCGTTTATTATATCGTACCCTTTTATTTTATAAATGCTCTTTTCTGTTTTTATCAATTTCAATTGTTTTGGTTCGCAATAGAATGAAAGAAACTAATTTTATTTGATTATGTATTGATACATTTGAATGATCATAAAGTTCATGGCCTCAATAGTACTGAAATAGGAATAAAATGTTCATGAGAGATTTCTTTGTATACAATCCAAGTACCGAATTACAAAAAAGAAAAAAACTATCAATTTGGCTTCTTCAAAACACAATTAATAAATTAGCATTCATAAATTCTCTGTATAATATATTGTACATGATAAAAAATTTCTATTCATTTGGGATCGTCTTCCTCGTCATAAAATTCAGCAGGATGTGATCGTCGTTCGCCATCTCCTTTCGTTGTCTTTCCTGGTCCCTTCTCCCGAATATCATCATCACTTCCACCATCTTTGTCACCAGTGGCACCTCCTTCATGCTCTATCGTAAATTCTGGTGGAACTTCTTGCATTTGCACACCCGGTGCTCCTTGTAAATTTTGTAGTTGAGATAGAAGATCGACTCTGACTGTCTCCAACATCCTAGGAATAGTATTCAATGGCAACGGAAAATTCAATCATGAAAAGGAATATATATATATAACAATCATTACAAAAACCCTACTTGAAACACTTACGAAGGTGTATTCAAATTATCTCTAGGTTCTGGTGTTAAGTGCAACTTGAAATCGGGAGCATAATATTCAAAATAGTCGTTGTAGGGTATTTCATTTGGAACTTCTTCCTCCAAAAGAACAGAAGTTTCATAAGCCCAACATCGTGCCACATTCCGAATGGTGTAGCCACCCCCTCCCAAAACAAGTGTTGGAATACCGAAACTCTGGAAAAAGAATGATGATTAGACATAATATTCAAAATATGGACATCAAATAAAAAAATATTTGTTGTTCGCGCGAAAAAAACTTACCTTGACGAATTTCACACACTCAGCATGCCCTTTCAGGCTTAAATTAAAGCAGCCTAATCGATCTCCTGTCAAGGAATCCGCACCGCATTGCAATACTACAGCACCTGGTTGATATACTTCCATGATTTTGGATGCGACAGGTTTAAAAATCTTTTCGTAAGCCTCATCAGTCATTCCGGAACTAAGAGGTGCATTAACGGAAAACCCGGTCCCTTCTTTCGCACCAGTATCTTTGACATGTCCTGTACCTGGAAAGAAGTCACCATATTTATGCAGACTTTCAATGATTGGGTCAATATTAGAAACACATGGAGTGGAGTTAGGTGTACATATCAGCATTCACGGAAGCTCTACAGCGAATACAAAAATTTTCGATGCTTACCTGAATGTCATTACCCTATCAGTACAATAGAATGCTTCTTCCACACCATCTCCATGATGCACATCTATATCAATATATAAGACTCTAGCATGAACTTTAAGTAATTCTAAGATTGCCAAAACAATATCATTGATATAGCAGAATCCACTAGCCTCACTTTTTTTCGCATGATGAAGACCTCCACTCCAATTAATCGCAATATCTGTTGCGCCCTGATTTAATTTCACGGCACCATCAATACTAGCTCCAGTATATAAAGAAGTGAATTCAAACAAACCATCAAACACCGGACAATCCGTGTATTCACCCGCATTAAATCTTTGCATTTGAGAATTTGAGGCTGAATTGCCGCGAATATTATTTTCGGGAGTGATTCTCGATAAGAAATTTACATATTCTTCAGAATGAAAAGCGGCCATCTCACCAGCGGAGGCAGGATGAGGTCGATAGCATTCCATTTTCCTATATAGCCCGTAGGACAAAATCAAATGATGCGCAAGCTTTAGACGATGTGGCTTCATTGGGTGGGATGGTCCATAATAGAAGTGTCCTACATCGGAATTATAGAAATATGATACTCGGGTGGAACGTCCGGTCATTACGAAGTAGTCTTCGATTGAATTATTTGTGACTGTGTGTGGGGATCTTTTGTTTTGCTTTTTACAATGTTGGCTTGTCTTCTTACTCGATTCGTATTGCTTGTGTGAGGAAAAAACGCGCGCTGTATCCATCCAACAATTATTGTTTATTTACGTATATTTAATATGTTGGCATATAGGGGGAAACCCTCTGTGAAAACAAACCCGGAAAGCCTTCCCATTTTACTATTGAGAGTGATGGTATTTATTTGCTTTGTTCACAAACTCCTAAATTTGCAACTTTACCTTTAGCATACCTTATAGATGACGGCATCGCAGTCTTGCATCAGCTAAAGCAAATATTTTGGTGGCTATGGAGAACTAGAATATTTATTTTGATTTCACCTGAAAATATTATATTGGAATAGGTGCGAGTCCTAACCTACATTATATTACGCCTCTACTAACAATATTCGTAAAATATTCTGGCAAATGAGTGACCATGAAGAACGTAACTGCCACAGTTCAAAAGAGTCTTGGGAATAAATGGAAATGTGAAGAGAATAACTTATTATAGCTCACTCAGCTAACAAAAAAATGCACAAAAGTAATTACTTAAAATTGTATGATAATTATTTTCTGCCATCCTATAACCCAACTGTATTCTATGATACTAATCAGAAAAATCGAAAGATTAGAAAAGAGTAGTGCATGACACTCTACTTACTCATAAGGTATTGCTGTTTAAATGAACGATTTGAGCCAATCTTCTTTTTTATGATTCCTCTATTTCGCCAAGTAAAGTATCCCCTTGGTCCGTTTTGCAGCAAAAAATAATAGTTTTCAACACGACAAATTGAATCCCTGCACTTTATTTGATCTCAATTGAAGAAAATAAGTTCTTTTCATTACGAAAAAGATGTCTTACAATAAATTATTCTTTAGAGATTAAAAAAGGGAAGCTCAGCTATTTTTTAATAGCTCCAATTTCAATAGGTTTTCTTGTCTTTAATCCATGTTTTCTGACAACATCATTCTACTTCAGTCGAAATAACGGATAATTAGCTTATTATTCCCTAAAACTACTCAATCAAGTGATTTCTTGAAAAAGCTATGAGAAAAGCACTACGAAAGTGCACAAAATATCTTTTACCTTTTGTGAAGAATACCGAGTAGCGATTGGTAGCTGTTAGAACCCAATGCTCCTCCATTATCACACATCAAGTTTTATAATTTCGGCAATGATACTAATTCATCATGCAATCAATTACCAAAATCTGCATCACGGCCCTCAGATAAAATAGACTTCTTTACTATATTCTCTTTTGTGAACTTTTCAACTGACGTGACGAAGCAATAGTTTAGGAATGTTGTGGGTGCTAATGATAATTCAAATATATTTAAGGCGACGAAGATACTCCACAATACAAGTTCTTGTACAATATGATCGGGACATCCAGTATCAGCGCCAAGATATAAAGCTGCTGCGTCACGTAAAATGATTTGTGTCGTACTGTAAACAATGATTGTCACCGATAACCATGTATCAAGTTTAATGGAGTCACGGAAGATACTAGGGAACTATGTTTGGAGGAAGGGGAGAATCATTAGTAATGTATTTTAGGGGGTTATTGATATCAATATTCATTTGACCTTTTGACTTTTCATCAACAAACGTCTTACCTTTGTTCCTGTTGCACCAAACAATTTCTCGTGGTTATTTTTGGGAGGGTTTGTCTTGGATCCACCTCCTGTAAAGAACTGTTCAAACCATTCAAAGATTCCCGGACTAGAATTAAATTTCACCAACAAAAAAGGATCTTCATATCGAGGTGGTAATAATATGGCTTCACTATTTGTATTTTCTTTGAAAAGTGTCGGAAGCAGCATTTTTTTTATACCAGCAATCTTCCAGGAGTTAAAAACAGACCATGTCAGACTCAAAATTTGTAATAATAAGGTTGAATATACTACCCAAGGTGTGGCATAGAAGTATCCACAGCTATCAAATGCATTCGAACTCGATGCTGATACTACATCCCTACTCAAATCCACTGAATTTGCTAAGGCAATTAATGGTATCAATGGCAACCACGTAACAGGTGTTAACTCTACAATCTCCTCAAGATTACTGCCAAAGATTTCACTAAAGTAATTCTCAATAGCAAAATTTTGTGGTAAGTTCATTTGAACCATCATACGTTCTCGATATAATAGTTGTTCTCCCGCTCGTTCCTTATCATCCATAAATATTTCGTCAAAGAAGATACGAAAGGTGTTCATATTGGTAGATACATTCCGTAATGCTTCAGCTATTTCATCCTCGCTTAGATTGCCATCACCATCTACATCGACAGTCATTGATTCTACTTCCAATGCATTGGCAAGCTCATCTAATGTTACTTCTCCATCTCCATCTTCCAACAAAAAATAATAATTGATTGTCATAGAAAATGACTATGAATAAGATATTGAAGATAGACAATCCGTACATCAAGTATAAAATCTCACTTACCAGCATCTAATGCCAGATCACTAATTTGTTGTAATCCCTGTACATCTTTTAACACCGCACCAACCACCACTCCCGCAATCGCAAAGAATAGTATTCCCACTTGAAAGAAGAAGGTATGTAAAAATTCAAAGGTTTCTAATAATAATTCACCATCCCCTAAATATGTCTCCGATAAGGATTCTATGATCTGCCCGAGTACGCCACCGGTAACCACTGTGGAAAGGAAAAGTCCAATGAAGCCTCTAGTCCACCTACCTCAGCTAACATGGAATCTACGACGGGTAATATTGGCTTTGTGTAAGTATATTAGTATTTACACCTAATCAATATGAGCTTGAATTATATCATATAGGTCAAGTATGCAGAAATTTTGTTAGAAGAAACTTCAGACGACATTAGAACTTTAGAGAAAAATCTTTATAATTTTTCTCCTTTTTTTAGCACACACGTTAACGAATATAACGATACCATTATCATCAATTGTATCTCTCTCAACCTTTTATACAACTACTTCCTCTAGACCATCATCACTGTATTCGAAATCAGATTACATTTACAGGTTATGAGCCCAAAGACGAAGTAATAAAAGAAAGAGAACTCAATCAACGAGCGTAACAGAACTCAATCCACGAGTATAACAGCCGCTTATCAAAGGCGTTAGAATTTAACTTTTCAATCAATCAAATAAGAGAATGTCAACCTCCAATCAAGTCAAAATAGGTGGAGTGGACATTCCTATTGCTACAACCAAGCGAGTAGTAAATGAGACTACTACTGCCTTTTACAAGAAAACAGATCGTGACAATCTAGATACGAACAAGCTTAATGAATTGTTCATGAAGGCGGTTGCATCGCAACAAAAGAAATATGATTTCATCGATCTAAAAATCAATGACCCGGATATGCTGAAGGATACCTATAATCTAGAGATGGCAATCGAGACCACCAGAATCAATAACTCAAGATTTGACATGCACGACGTCTTTATGATTGTCGAGCCGGATAACGATCCCACAAAATTCAAAGTCCATGACCTATATAAAAATCATGCAACCCTCACAGAAGCTCAAGTAGCAAAGAGCAACGAATGGTATTTAACCATGACCGAGGATCCAAATAATAAATGGTTTCAACAGAACATGAGTTTAACCTATGAATATTTGATTAATAATGTGGAAGATTCTTTACAATCGAAGGTAAAAGAAACTTATCTTAAGTATCCAGTCGAACAGAAAGGGGGTCCTTTGTTCTTTAAAATCATGATCGACATTCTACAGAATAATTCAAGCGAAGCAGCGAAATATTTAATCAGTACAGTCAAAGACATCAAAATTTCAAATTATGATGGTGAGAATGTGGAACAGGTCGTCAGCCTAATTAGAGGAGCCACAAGTCGTCTCGAGAATCTCCTTGATGATAAAGGGAAAACTGCAATCCCAGAAGACTTTGTTGATGATCTAATTGATATCTTACAAACAACTTCAGTATCGGAGTTCAATGAGTTGTTTTCACACTATTCAAGATCAACAAAACTGACTAATTTCATCTCGGGAACTAAAGTGCAGAAACCATCAATCAGCAATATCTTGAAGTTTGCTGAAGAACAATATCGCATCCTCTATTCATCTGGAAAATGGACAGGCGTACAAACGAAGCTTGGAGAAACAGCTTTTACGGCCAACACCGGTAGGGCAAAATATAAATGCTTCAATTGTGGTGGAGAACACAGGCTAGAAGACTGTCCAGTAAAAAGGAATGATGAACGTATCAAAGCCAATCGGAAGCTGTTTTATGATAATAAAACGAAGAAGTCTAAATCAAAAGGCAAATGGGCTAGACCTACAAAGGAAGAACAAAAGAACAGGAGCCGTAGAGTCATTGATGGGAAAGATCATTACTATCATTATAAGGACAGACGCTGGAAACCGGTGGATGTTGCTGTGTCAGAGAAAGCAAATGTTGTCCAAGCGAAGGATAAAGATCAGTCATCCTCAGAAACTAATCCTTTAGACGAAGCAAATCGAAATAAGAAGTTGGAAGAGACATTTTCAAGTCTCAAAGGACTATTATCTCAATTTGAATGACTAGGATACCTTTTTAAAATAGGTATGGGATTATCAATACTATCGTTTAATGCATTAATCAGTGTCATCAATATTCAGATGTTCTTCAATGCATTACTGTGTATGCAAATCTGGTACACATGGACCAAATCATCCCATTCCAATCAAAACAATTATGCTTTTACAGCAAAGGTGGAATCACGACCACTGACTTCGTTTCGTTATCAGAAAAGAAAATTTAAAATCAAATCATATCATCTCCGTCAGAGAATAAACAATAGAAGACTCAAACCGTGCATTCGTCAAGTCGCGGCAATAAAGAATAAAGTCGAATTCCAACATGCAAGTCCTGATGAGGAAGCAAAGCTCAAACTTTCAGCTTTTGAGACAATGAAACATAAGCTTCTACATCATGAATGGATAATGTTTAATATGCAGTTTGGAATAGATTTAAACGATTTCGTTCAATCAATTGACCCCCTGCAATCAATTAAGGTCATTAAGGAATTGAACTCAAATGAATTTCTAAAATCAGCAGGCATGCTCAAACCAATGTCAATGATAAGTCTACAATCGAATGTAGCCATGTTTAATCATGAAAGAAGCCCTACAGCAGATCCAATCGAATTCAATAATCTAAGCTTCAATAAGTATCAAGATTTATCTTCAGTATCATCACAGTTCACGCCGACATATCTTCAGTCTTTGCAAATGAATAAGATGAATGATTTACCAATAGTAATAGATACAGGAGCATCAACTTCAATCACTCCAGTTCTAGGAGATTTCGTGGGAGATCTAAAACCTACGGATATTGCCGAAGTCAAACAATTATCAGGGAATACCAAAGTCGTTGGCAAAGGAATAGTTGAATGGGAAGTTCGAGATCTCTGGAATGTATCAAAGATCATAAGAACCGAAGCTTATTACATACCCGATGCAACTATAAGATTGTTTAGCCCTCAGGCTTATTTTCAACGAATTGGAGGCGGATCATGTTTGGTGGAAGGACATAAAATTAAGATACTCTTTCCAGAGGGAGAGTCTTTAGAGTTTCCATATAATCGAGGTGGAAATTTACCCTTAATGCTGACTTCCTCACAGTTATCTAACAATGTGGCAGGGGCTCGAATAGCCGATGGACATGTCCTATCTAACACATCAATACTCAACACATTAATGTCAGTCGTTGAGCAAACAAATCAGAATCTAACGGCGTCTCAGAAAGAGCTCCTTTTATTACACCAAAAGTTAGGTCATATCAATCTTCAATGGATACAGCGTTTATGTGGCAAGAATCGAGAAACCAAAACGTCAGTGTTACTTACTAAAAACCCAAATGTTTCAACCGTTGAAAGACCACTTTGTGCCGCATGCCAAATGGCCAAGCAACCAGTTTGTACTCCAATATCATCATCTAAATCTAACTCAACCGTACAAATGAAGTTGAAACGAGCTCATCTTAACCCTGGCGATGCTGTGTCGATGGATCAATATATTTCCAGGACGCCAGGACGATTGCCTCATACAAAAGGGAAGGAGCAGAAGAAATTCAAGTATTCAGGAGGAACAATTTTCGCAGATCATGCATCCTCCTTCGTCTTCGTCAATCATCAAGTGAGTCTAACAGCAGGATCAACTCTAGTGTCAAAGAAGAAGTTTGAACAACAATGTGCTGAGTATGGAGTTCAAGTTCAGGAGTATCATACAGACAATGTTCCATTTGGATCCAAAGCATTTATGGAAAACATTGAATTGAACAATCAAAAGATAAAATTCTCAGGAGTGGGAGCACATCATCAGAATGGAGTAGCTGAAAGAGCTATCAAAACCATCACTCAGTTAGCGCGAGCAATGCTTCTCCATGCAACAATAATGTGGCCGGACCAAGCAAATCTAGAGCTGTGGCCTTTTGCAATGGATCATGCAGTGTATATATACAATAATGTGCCTAGAATAGACAACAACAAATCATCAGTTGAGTTATTTTCATCTACATTACTCAAAGATTATGCACATTTGAATAGGCTACATGTATTCGGTTGCCCAGCCTATGTATTAGATCCAACACTTCAGGATGGACATAAAATACCCAAGTGGCGACCGAGAACTAGAAGAGGTCAATTTCTAGGATACTCTCAACAACATTCATCAACAGTCGGTCGAATATTGAATATTAGAACCGGTAATGTAAGCCCACAATATCATGTGGTATATGATGACAAGTTCTCATCAGTCCCAAATGCAGAGTCTGGTGGCATGTTCGCAGATCAACCATTTGATGCAAAGCAATGGTCAACTTTGATCAAAGAAGGGAATGAAAGGGTGGTACCCGAACCAAGTGAACCTGTCAAGGATAAACTCCCTGAATTGCATCATGACTGGATATTCGATGACTTATCGCATCGCCATAACACAGATCAGGTTCACCAAAATCCCGCAACAACCAGTGAAGAATCAGAAAATATCACAGATCCGCTCTTTGAATCAGAGGGAGCAGATGATAATGTAATAACAGATCCGCTCTTTGAATCAGAGGGAGCAGATGATGCTACTTTACCTCCTCAACCTCAATCTCCAGATGCTAATGACATTGAAATTAATAATCGAGATGATAATCCATCAACTTCAATTGAGCCACGTCGGAGAAGTGGTAGGAGGAAACAAAAGCCAACACGTCTTATCGAAACTATGAATCCACATCAAAAGTCTTATCATTATCTCAATCGATCACGCAAATGCAAACTATCGTGCATACAGGATGGTTTCTTAATGGCAATGAAATGGGAATATTTAACTGATTTCCTACATTCAAATGATTTTAAATTGTATATATCCAATATGCAACAAAATACTGACCTGGATCAAAACACTGTAGAATGGCTCCATCCAATGATGCTCATGATTCAAGCTAATGCTCAAGATAATCCGAATTGGGATGAAGCTATGAATGGACCTAATCAAGAGGGATATTGGGAAGCTTGTTTAAAGGAAATATCTACACTACAAGACAGTATGCAAAGTTGGGAAGTTGTAATGCGAGAGCCATGGATGAATGTCCTACCATCAACGTGGGCATTCAAATGTAAGCGATATCCAAGTGGTGAAGTCAGAAAGCTGAAAGCACGATTTTGTGCTAGGGGCGATAAGCAAATCGAAGGTGTAGATTATTTTGATACCTTTGCACCTGTGGTGAATTGGACCACAGTTCGAATTATGCTAATTATGTCCATTATTTTAAATCTATCAACAAAACAGGTTGACTACACGGCAGCATTTGTGCATGCGCCAATCGATCTACCTCCACATTATGAACAAATGTCAAAAAGAGAACAGGAAAAGGCAGGTGTCTACATTGAAATGCCTCGTGGTTTTATGAAACCAGGTAAAGTTCTCAAACTTAAGAAATCGTTGTACGGGCTTAAACAAGCGCCTAGAAACTTCTTTATGCATCTTAAGGCGAAACTTGAGTCAATAGGGTTCGTATCAGACCCAGACATCGATCCATGTTTATTTGTATCCGACAAAGTAATATGTCTGGTATATGTGGACGATACTTTATTTTTCTCGCCTGATGAAATATTCATAAATGAAGTGATTGATAAATTGAGTAAGACTGACCTAGAATTAGAAGTTGAAGAGTCAGTTGCCGGATTTCTTGGGGTTCATATTGATCGAAGTGAGAGCGGACAAATCAAGCTCACACAAGAGGGACTAACAAAACGAATTATCGAAGCTCTAAATATAACAGATTTACCAAGAAAGTTTACTCCAGCTACATCGGAACCGTTGACAAAAGATGAGCATGGAGATCCACCCAACTCAACCTATAATTATAAAAGCATCATCGGAATGCTTCAGTATTTGCAAGGCCATTCACGGCCAGATTTAACCTACGCAGTCAGTCAATGCGCAAGGTTTTCCCATTCACCTAAGAGGTCTCATGAGGTGGCACTCGAAAGAATCGGTCAATATTTAAAAGGAACAGTTGATAAAGGACTTATTTTAAGTCCAACAGCATTAGAAGATGTGGATGTCTTCGTGGATGCTGATTTTGCTGGACTATGGCCTTATGAAGACAAGTGTGATCCAGTATCGGTCAAAAGTCGAACTGGGTATGTAATAACCGTTGCATCATGTCCTGTCATTTGGACTAGCAAACTTCAAATCGGAATTGCTCTCTCTACCATGGAAGCGGAATATAATGCTCTGTCATTATGTATGAAAACGGTGCTTCCATTTCATCGTACATTAAAGAGGGTAATAAAATCATTGAAACAAAATGATAGTGATTCAGAAATCACATTCAAAGTCTCAATTTGGGAGGATAATATCGGCGCACTCACATTAGCCAATCTAGAACCAGGTAGACATACTCCAAGATCAAAACATTATGGAATAAAAATGCACTGGTTTAGATCACATTTGAAACCCAATTCAATTATTGTCAGAAAAATCGAATCAAAATTTCAAAAAGCAGATATTTTCACAAAAGGATTGCCAAAAGTAACATATGAATCAATAAGGAAGCAACTTTGTGGATGGTGATACAATTCTATGCTCAAGAGGGAGTGTAAGTATATTAGTATTTACACCTAATCAATATGAGCTTGAATTATATCATATAGGTCAAGTATGCAGAAATTTTGTTAGAAGAAACTTCAGACGACATTAGAACTTTAGAGAAAAATCTTTATAATTTTTCTCCTTTTTTTAGCACACACGTTAACGAATATAACGATACCATTATCATCAATTGTATCTCTCTCAACCTTTTATACAACTACTTCCTCTAGACCATCATCAC
>Ga0209092_10002107_pt1 | contig 18610 bp, 8 predicted proteins | sample FraStrMetagenome_FD_187446 | JGI IMG/M metagenome (GOLD analysis project Ga0209092, IMG submission 187446) | Marine eukaryotic phytoplankton communities from Arctic Ocean - Fram Strait ARC3M Metagenome (SPAdes) (version 2) | ecosystem: Environmental > Aquatic > Marine > Oceanic | place: Fram...
TTGCCCTCCCAATTCCAATCATTGATGCCTGCTTCTCCCCATTTTAAGCGCGCGCAACGCCCCGCCCAGGGCGGCTTCGCGCTCGTCATCGCACTGAGCCTGATGGCTTTTGTGCTGCTGCTACTCCTGTCGATCACCACTTTGGTGCAAGTCGAGACCCAGGGTTCGCAAATCCAGTTGCAGCAGATGGAAGCCGAGCAAGCCGCACTGCTCGGCCTGCAAATCGCACTCGGCGAACTGCAAAAGACCGCGGGGCCAGATCAACGCGTGACTGCGACGGCGGGGATCAATGCTGCAAACACGGCACAACCACACCTGCTCGGCGTCTGGGATTCATTTAAACAACCCAATGAGATCAACACCCCAATCAATTATACGACTCAGAAAAGTGGTGACTTTAAGCAATGGCTCAGCTCCACCGCCACGATCGCAGACAAATCCAATCAAGCTTATCCCACCGCAGCGCCGACTGATCCAGTGACACTTGTGGGGAGTGGCACGCTGCCGACTCCCGTCGTTGGCGATCCGACGACTCAATATGTGCAAGCCAGCACCGTAGACGTTCTGGATGCTACTGGGAATAGAGCTGGGGGATACGCCTGGCACGTGTTTGATGAATCTCAAAAAGCCAATCTGACGCTCAAAAATCCAGTGACTGCCGCCAATGCGACGACTGCCACCGATGCGGAACGCGTCAGTGCGCTCGGGGTCGCTGGTGCGCCTAATTTCACTGCGTTAGCGAAGGCAAGTAATGGTAGTGCGTTTTATTTGCCCCTTGAAAACCTCACCGAAGAAGAGCAGGAGAAAACAGTTTCCTTAAGCGGTTCAGCCCTTCTTGGAGGTGCCACCTTTGACCCTCAAGCGGCCAACGCCTTCCATGTGCTGACCACTGATTCTAAAAGTCTCCTCGTCGATGTAGCGAATGGAGGGTTTCAAAAAGATCTGTCCTTGCTGTTTGAAAATACGACGCTGCCGAGTGCCTATGCAAATCGCTACATGTATAGTGAGAGTAATACACCAGTCGCGGATGCGCCGACTCGTTTTTTGGGCGCCGAGCCGATGCCTAGTCCGGATCCGAAGTGGTCACTACTGAGATCTCACTATGGGCTCTACAAAGACAAAGACAACGACGGTAACAATAAGCTTAGCACTACTGGTGGGGTTTATGGAGTTGCTGCAAGCAACGTAGAGCGAGATGTGGCGACTAACTATTTTGATGAGCAACAACTGCTGCCTGTTGTGTCGAATGCCCAGTTTATTTTCTCTATGACTACCGCAGCTGCCAATCACACGCCGCCTAATGTGGGTTTCTTACACCTATTCATTGATCCAGTAATCACATTGTGGAATCCTTACAATGTTGAGTTACGTTTTTCTAAGATGGAAATGGAGTTTTATAGATTCCCCTTAGATATTAATTTTATGATCAATGGTGTCAGTCGAGCCAGCGGAGATGGATATGTCAATATAGCTAACATGTTTAATGCTGGTAATGGGGGGGGCTGGGGCAATCAAGATGATAAGCCATACCGAGCTAGAATACATCCTCTGAGTGTTGGGGATGACATCGTAATGAAACCGGGCGAATATAAGATTTTCTCCCCCACTGCACCCTTTCAACGGCATCATCAACAATGGCAATACACTAAAGGAGTCATCTTAAAAGAAGGCTGGATTCCTGGGGGAGAAGGTGGTGGTGTGGGGACAAGATTTCTGATGGCGACTGATGATGGATCTTGGGCTGGGACTGTTGGTGGAGCATGGATACAGCTTAAAGCCGATGATGTTGTTACTTTGGCTGTTAGAGCCAGAAAAGTTAGCCGCCTGGGGACAGGATTTGAAGAAACGAATGGCGGGGAGATTGCGGCCTATTTAAAAGTCTTTCAGGGAGATGGAGGCACCCAATCACTGGGGGCGAACATAGAACAACAATTAGATCTAACGAGAACGCAGGTGGGAGCCATTGAATTAGATTTAGCGGATTTGTCAGTGAATCTTCCTGACATCGGGCCATTAGATTTGCCCATTTATATACCTAATGAGCAGTTCGTGACAACTCATGGTGCTGCTAATATCGGGAAAGTGCCATTTCTTAATGCCTCTTTGCGTCTCAAAACTGAGAACGATTCTAATGATATCATTAGCGAACCAAATTCTTCCTTGTGGCTGCACAATGGGGTGACGAATCCGTATTTCACAACAGGGATTACAGGCGACCAGAACGAACTTGAAAAAGCACATCAGTATGAACTGACCTGGACCGGAATGACCGATTGGACTGATATACCTGGCGTAGAATATAACCCTGATAATAACCGCGGCTACGGAGGCACGGGGGTGACCTCTGGCACTGGCGTCGAATTCGCTCCTTTTCATCAAATACCGTTGGCTCCTGCCACCTCGCTGGCTCAGTTCTCGCACGCACCACTCAATGCAGGCGGGCAAGCGCCTCTGACGTCCCAGATTGTTGGCAACTCCTTCAACTCACCTCTGCTGCCTCTAAATAATAAATCCAATACGGGCTCTATTGGGACGCACCTAGATCACTCCTATATGGCGAATAATACGCTTTTCGATGGCTATTTCCTCTCCACTGCAACTGAGGAGGCGGGGCCACTCGTGACGACCTCGCGTGGACTGAGCACCGTAATTAGTGAATTCTTTGATGGCACCCAGGAGCTCCCTAACTCCAATTTCGAGCCCGTAACAAACATCGCCCCTACGGTCACCGCTGCGGATTACGATACCTTTGCTCAGCACCTCTATAATAAAGGTGCCTTTAACGTAAATTCGACCTCGGAAGAGGCTTGGGCATTGTTTCTCGCGAGTGGCACCAATGAAGCGCTTCCGATACTCGACATGCTCACTGCCAGCAAAGTCTTATCGACCGCTGATTCTTCATCGGATTTAGCAGTCTCACGGTTTGCCCCTATGATCGGTGACGAAGTGGCTCCTATTACTACGGTCTTCGGTCAGGATCGCTGGGCGGAGCACCGCAGATTAACACCTGATCAAATTATGACTCTGGCACAGTATGTCGTCGCCGAGGTTAAAGCGCGCGGCCCGTTCCAATCGGTGGCGGAGTTCGTTAACCGTCGGCTCGTCAGCGGGACTGCGACTGGTAATTCCGGTGCACTGCAAACTGCGATTGAAAATTCAGCTCTCAATACCGATTTTGGGCTAGATGCTCCTAATAATAATTCAGAGCTCACGGCAGGTTCTGACACTGGAAACACTTCGGACGGGGCCGCGACTCAAATCACACAGGCGGATATACTCAATCGCCTCGCGCCATCGCTCACCGTGCGTGGCGACACCTTCCGTATCCGCGCCTATGGCGAAGTCGCTGATATTCGGGGGCAGACTACCAAGGCCTGGTGTGAGGCCGTTGTTCAACGTCAACACGACTTCGTAGATGGCACGCAAGTTCCCACCACCATCGATGCTTCGCTCAGCACCACGAACCAATCTTTCGGTCGTCGCTTTAAGATCGTCTCCTTTCGCTGGCTTTCAGCGGATGAGGTATAAGTCGCATTACCATTTTAGTTCCCATGAAAACACTTTGTCTCGCAACCATCGCGCTTATTTTGTCCGGCGCATCCCTGTTGGCACAGCAGCCGACAGCCGTGAAGATATCACTCTTTACCTTTCAATATGCGGAAGGGCATCAAGAAATCTTCCTGAACAGTAGAGCTGGAGCATATGATGCTGTTACACTTTCCAGCGCTAATATTCTTGGCCCGTTCAAGGCCGTTCTCTCGGAAGCGGGGGAAGTTTTTTTGCACGAACACCAAAGAGATGAAGAGGGCGCTGATATCTATCCAGCCATCGCTAAAGTAAAAATCCCCAGCTCTATCAGAGAGCCGCTGCTTATTTTGGTTCCACGGTCGGGGGATCAACCTTATGGGGCTCTGGTCATCGACAGTAGTATGAGAAAATTCCCAAAAGGATCCTACAAATTGATCAATTTCTCGAGAAGCGAGATTCGTGCCCTCATTGGCAAGACACGTGTGACTGCCCCCCCGCTCAAAATCACCTCCTTCAATCCATCTTCAAATTCGGATGACCTACTGAATGTTCACTTTAGGTATAAACTTGCGGAAGACTGGCGAACATTTGGGCGCACTCGCTGGGTGAATGAGAGGAATAAACGTTCGCTTCTGGTCGCATATTTAGATCCTCAAACAGAACGCATGAAAATTAAAGGCATCCCGCTTAGACGCACGCCTACGACGAATAAATAAGAGTAATATCCCCTGAGTTTTGTCCTGTGGTCTTCTTTTTATTAAATCCTAATTTCCCATGCATTTATCAACTCGCTTCCTCTTTTTAGTTTGTATCCTACTCGCTCAGGTTGCTGGTGTTCAGGTGCAGGCGGTCGACCTGTCTGTGTATGCCCTTGGTTATGCAGAAGATCACAAGACCGTTTATCTTTTAAATGGCGAAGGCGAGGCGGTTGAGGTCGCTCTTTCAACTGCTAGGATGGTCGGCCCCTACCATACCGTGCTGGATGCCGACAAAGATGTTATCCTGAGAAGCAAAAAAGAAACCGAAGAGGGTGCTACTACTTATCCACCCATTGCTCAGGCAAAATTGCCTAGCGACATCAAGGAACCTGTCATGATACTCGTTCCTTCAGCTGGGAGCCTGCCTTATCAGTCGATCATTATAGACCGGAGCCTAGAGCATTTTCCGCTAGGGAGCTATTTGTTGATTAATCTATCGCCGATGGAGGTGCGTGGTTTGGTCGGGAGCAGCAAGGTCGTGGTTTCGGCCGAGAGTGTCACCACAATCATTCCATCGTCCGAGGATGAGGATTTGCTGGATGTGCATTTTGAATACGAACGTCCACAGGGATGGAAGACTTTTGCCCGCACTCGATGGGTTAATGAAAACGACAAACGTTCGCTTCTCCTAGCTTATCTGGACCCGCAGACAAAGCGCATGAAAATCAAAGGTATCCCAGTGAAGCCTATTCCTGTAGCACACGACGCCACACCTTAATACACGTACAAAATCGGACTCTGCTTCATTCCATGTATGCTGATGGTTTTCCGTTCCTCACATGGTGGTCTTGCTTACTCATGGCGGCTGAGCGTAGCCTGCAGTAGCTAAACCGGCGCTTATGAAGCGCGACTATTCCCTAGTCTTAAGGACGGGGGGGATTTACTTCGTTTATCGTTAAAGATATTGAGGAACGCACATTAGGCGGCACACGCTTATTTAGTCATGCGGCGAGCCGTAAGATGGTGCTGATTTTTCCGCCAAAGAAAGGCCAGAAGCGCCTGGATATTCGCTACTTCTCGGACTGAGTCTACCGAGAATTTAATTGCCAAGTAAAATAATCCAGACCTTGTTGATGGTTCATTTTCGGTGCCGGCGATGCCGCACCCTAATACACGTACAAAACCGCTCCTAATTTATTCGATGCGTCGCAAATGGCTCTCCACTCTCACATTGTTGTCTCTGTTTGTGCATGCCGCTTCGGCGCAGCCTGCTGTAGTTACAGTGGCGCCGAGCGCGGTGCTTCCGGCGCTGGACGCGGCTCCGTTACTACCGCTGTCGGAGCGCGATTATACCTTTGGCTATTGGCTGAATGGCATGCGCAAGCATGCCGACGATCAGTCGGCAGATGTGCTGTGCCTGGAAACGGGTACCTTTGGCTTTGCCTTGAACCTTGCTGATTTAACAGAGGCGCGCCTGGGCACGTTCGCGCAGTCGCTGGACTATACCGAAGCGCTGGCGGCGGGGGCGGAGCGACTCCAGCAGTTGCAGCCCACCGAGCTGGCGATTGAGTTGGAGTCGAAGGGCACGGTCTTTCGCGCGGTGACTTGTAAGGCGGGGCAGGGTAATTCCAGTGGCGGCAAGCATTTACAAGATGCGTGGCTGTGGGAGTCGGGCAGGCTGGCGCAGCATTATGAGCTACTGGGCTTGCGATTTGAGGATGCGCAGGGGCGCCATTTGGGCGTGAATGGCTCGTTGAGTCTGTTCGCTTGGCCGCAGTCGTTGAGCCTGACCGCCGACCTCGCGCCGAGCCTGATTTACACTGAGGGTTGGCACCAAGGGGTCGTTAAAAATGGCCTCTGTGTGATCGAACAACCGTGGAAGGTGCCGCATGACGCGCGTCTGGAGTCTGCGGAAATGACGGTCGAGTGCTGGGTGAAGATCCCGGAAAGCCTGCAGTCGTCTGGGCGTGGCTATCTGTTGGCGAAGAACGGGCATGAGGGCTATCATGGGCATTATAGTTTTAAGATCCAGCAAGGCAAAGTGTCGGCTAACATGAATATCGCAGAGGGTCCGAAGGGGCGACGGTCGATCGAGCAGCGCGGAGGCAGTTTTAAAGAGAATGCCTGGAATCATCTGGCGATGAGCTATGATGGCAAAGCAATGCATTTCTACGTCAATGGCACGCTGCAAGGCACAGTGGCAGTCAATCTGGAGCGGCGTCCTGGCAAGGGGCAGTTGGTACTGGGGCAACGCGCGGATGGTAACGGTGCCATCACCAAAGCGGTGTATGATCAAGTGCGCGTGTGGAATCGCTCGCTGTCGCAGCAGGAATTGCAGGCACATGCGCAGGCACCTGAAAGCCTGCCGAATACGAGCGGTTTAAATTATAATGAAACCTTCGACGGTTATGGCGCCGACGAAGTGATCATTCCCGAATGGAGCGATGTCACGGTGCGGCTGCGTCTGGGCGAGGCTCTGGCCGAACAGCAGGTCGCCGGTGTGTGGCAGGTCGGCAAGAAGCAGCAGTTCAGTTTGACTTGTAAACTGGGGGCAGATGCCGCTATCCCGCAGCAGGCGCTGTCGGTCAAGGTCAGTGCGCCGAGGGATGCGCCTTATCCGGTTAAGTTTGATCCGGCGTATAATTGCTACGTTGCCGAGGTGCACCGAAAAAACCGGGGATGGAATACTGGTTACACCGATATCCGCGACTACGACGAATTCGATTTAGTGGTGGAAAACACCGGTGAGACTGCGGTGAACGTACCGTTGATGTTCTACCTGCGCAATCCGGCGAATATCACTGGGATGGTGCCGATATTGTGTGATGCCGACGGCGTGCCGACAGGCATCCCAGTGCAGTTGAGTAAGAATTGGCACTACGCTAAGTTGGGGGCGTATTTCCGCGGCACTATGCAACTGCCCGCCAAGCCGGGTAGCACGACCTACAAGCTGCGCATCGCTTACGGCTTTTACGGCACGCTGCCAGCGGCCAGTCATGCGCAACTGTCGTTGGTCGGCTATGGTGGCCTCGGGCGCTGGGATCAGCTAGCGATCGGTTGCTGGGGTGAGACGATCTGCTTCGATATGGATATGAGTTGCACGGACGTCGCGATCACCGACGTGCGGATGTTGATGACGCGCAATGGCAAGGGTGGTAAGAAGTGGAGTTGGACCGATGCCGGCTGGGGTGGGGATTGGCTGTGCGTGCACGACGCCAAGAGTCAGAAGCTGCGTTTCAGTGAAATGAAGACTGCGTATCTGGCGCACGGGCCTTGCCTGAGTGAGGTGCGCTATGACGGCAACTATGGCAGTCAGCGCGAAGTCGAGCTGCAGGCCACCGTGCAGACCTTACGCACCGATGATTTTGCACGCACTTTTCAGACGTTTAAATATAGCTTTGATCAAGCGGTGTCCGTGGACAAGGGCTGGCTGCATAAAATGGGCAGTACTAACGGCTATGTGACGCCGAAGATTGCCTACGGTAACCGAGAGGGGCTGATCCAAGAGCACGATGTGCCAAACGGGCTCAAGACGGGAACTGAGTTCCTCGCGAAAACCACTTTGACCGGAGGTGGTCCGTGGTGGGTGGCGTTTCCGGGGGCCTACCATAATAACAATCGGGATTGGGGCACTGGCTACCGAGCGTTGGTGATTCGCTCCTACAAAGCGGTGATCGGTGGCAAAGAATATAGCAATCCGACGGTTTACTTCCCAGCGCACCATCCCGCCGGAGGAGATTTATCGAATCTGGATTGCCTACTGACAGTACCGGAAGGCGTGACCGCCTTTAACGCCGGGGATAGCTTGGAGTTTGAGGTCGAATGGATCACCTTGCCCCGCAGTGCGGATGATTATTATGGGCCGAATGAAACCTTTAGGACGCATATTGCTGAAAACCCCTCCTCTTGGAAGACTACCTACCGCGAAGCCATTGGCAACGACTTGAAGGTAGCTGTCAACGGCGGCACGCTGCTGCACAATTATCCGATCATCATTCAGGCCGAGCAAGGCGAGGTGAGGGTGTCAATCGAGGGCGGCGTTGGCACTGTGCCGATTCGCTTCGAGGGGCTGAAGTCGGCCACCGCTTATACCCTCTATCAACTCGTCGATGGGCAGCTGGTCGCACTCGATCAAGCCGTGCACGGTAACGATTTTTGGCAGACCGATTACGATGCGAAATCGAACAGTTTCAAGATGACCTTCAATCTGCCACTCGATGCGGGCGGCAGCTCAGAGTGGTTGTTGCGGATGGAGTAGTCATTGGCACCACAGTCATCCACCGAGACTTGCTGGAATTATCAATTCGTTCGTTCAGGCCATGAACCGAGGTTTGTTATTCCGCAGCAACTGGCGTGGCTAAGGTCGGTGCTAGACAGCGCTTAACAACAGAATGAAAAGGTCATCCTCTGCTGTCATTCCCCCATCTATCCCGCAAATAATTACAACCTGGGAATGCGAACGAGACATTGCCCTGTGCTCGAAGCCTTTACTGGTATGAAAGCCTATATGAACAGCCAGAATTACCATGGGGATGACGGGGTAAAAGAGGGGATTCACCATGTGAGATTGAAGGGCATAGTTGATGCCGAAACGATCTCGTATGCGGTGATTAAGCTAACATGGATACCATTGCTATTGTCGGCTATGGCCGGGAAGTGAACCGATCATTGTCCATTAAGGATCACTCTGGAAATGCTTCGGAAGTCGGCAGCTTGCTGCGTGATGTCGAATCATCTGCATCAGGTAAGCTGCAATCGTCGGGCCATCTCGCAGTAGAGAGATCGTTATTTAGCCGATACCGATCTGCAGTTTCTACTGTATCGTGGTGGTGTTTTATGATCTGATTGTTTAATATTAATACCTTTGCTTGAACAACACTCTTTATGAAATCTGATCGTATGATGAATCGTCTAATTTTTGCTCCAATCGGTGCCTTGCTCTCTGTGCTGTGCGTGTTACCTGCAACGCTAGCCTCGGCCGCTTCTGAGCGTCCTGAAAAGCCTAATATTATCCTGCTGCTCACCGATGATCTCGGCTGGCAGGATGTGAAGTGCTATGACATCGACGCACCCTCGCCGATGGAGACGCCAAATCTGGATGCACTCGCCAATAAGGGCGTACTGTTTTGGCAGGCCTACTCGCCAGCGCCGACCTGTGCGCCCTCGCGCGCTGCGATTTTGAGCGGAGATCATCCAGCTCGTGCGCAGATGACGCACGTTTCCGGTGGCAAGCCACCGCATGCACATAGTGACGGGTGGTCGATCATGTCGCCATGGTATAGCGTGCGCATGCCAGTGGAGACGGTGACGATCGCCGAAGCGCTCAAGGCGAATGGTTATACCACTGGGCACAGTGGTAAGTGGCATGTTGCCATGCGGCACCACGGCTACCCGCAGCCAGAACATCAGGGCTTCGACTACACGCGTAACAGCCGCGGTGTGCAGAGCGGTATGCCGAACCGTTTGACTGGCTTTGCCACGCGCGACGCCAAGGACCCGTATCGTTTGGATGAAAACGGCTTTCCCTTCGATCAGACGACTGAGGATGCCATGGCGTTTGTGCGGGAAAATCAGGACAAGCCATTCTTCCTCTATTTTGCCAGCTGGCTGGTTCACACGCCGATCATGATGCACAGCGAAGACTTGTTGCGCAAATACGAGCGCAAGCTGGGAGTGACTATTACTGAAGCACACAAAAAGGGTTGGACCAAGGAGGGGCAGACTAATCCATTTTACTGCGCGATGGTCGAGCAGCTCGATTATTATGCTGGCAGACTGTTCGACTATCTTGAAAACACGGATGACCCGCGCTGGCCGGGGCACAAGTTGATCGAAAACACCTATATTATCTTCAGCTCCGACAACGGCGGCATGGAGGGCCACTCCGGCGAAATTATTACCGACAATTTTCCGCTCGATAAAGGCAAAATCTCGGCCATGGAAGGCGGCACCCGTGTACCGTTGATCATTGCCGGAGCTGATATTCCGCAAGGGGTGCAGTCAGACGTCATGGTGAATGGGCTGGATTTCTATCCGACCATACTGGCGTTGACCGGTACGGATAAGCCGGGCGACAAGCAATTCGACGGGCTGGATCTCTCCTCGCTGCTGTTGCAAGACCCAACGGATGCCTCTTTGATTCGCACCGCGGACGGCGCGGTGCGCGATACGATGGTCTGGCACTTCCCGAACAGCGCGGCTCAGGAGAGCACCATCCGCATCGGCGACTATAAATTAGTTCGCAATTATAATGCCAAACCCGAACTGGAGCTCTACCGTTTGTATGATTCTGAAGACGGCCTACAGAACCGAGAGGATATTGAGGAAGCGAACGACCTAGCCACAGCCATGCCGGAAAAAACCGCGGCAATGAATGCCAGCTTGACCGAAATCCTTACGGAAATGAAAGCCAGCTATCCGTATTATAATCCGAACTGTAGGCGCCTGCCGAAGTCGGTGCAGGTGCCAGCCGTGCTCTCAAATAGTCGCTCGGGAGATCAGGTCATGTTTTCTTATCAAGAAAACGGAGCCAAGGTCGTGCGTGCGAATTTGATCTATACCCAGAACGGCGGTGATTTTTATGAAGAGTGGTTCCGGTCACCAGCAACGCTGTTGCCCGGAGGGAAGGTCTCGGCGCAACTACCAGAGGGCACTACCCATTATCTGATCAACCTGATCGACGAGAATGACTTCTTGGTGAGTTACCCGAAAATGACGAATGCCGTGGGCCACCTATACTCAACAATTGCTCTGCCGGTTGAATAATGGCAACGACGGAGCGTTGCCCTCCAAAAAAACCGAAGCAAGCTTCGGGGTATCAAACCCATAGCCAATGAATAATAGACTGAAGCATTTATTTAGCAGTATCTTAGCGATCGCTGCTCTCATCGCCAGTGCCGCATCGGTGCAGGCATCCGCAGGTAGGGCTCCTGCTGATCGTTCGAATGGGCCAGGGCGTCCGAACGTCGTTCTTTTCTTAATCGATGATTTAGGCTGGGCCGATCTAGGGCTGACGGGCAGTACTTTTTATGAAACCCCGAATGTGGATGCGCTGGCTGCGGAGGGCGTGTTTTTCAGTAACGCGTATGCGGCCAATCCTGTTTGCTCGCCGACGCGTGCCAGTATTTTGACTGGCAAATATCCGAGCCGGATCGGACTGACGAACCACAGCGGATATGGCGGCGCGCAGGGGCCTGACCATCAACTCAAGCCACCTCAGGTTGTTGGCAATATACCGCCCGGAGACGTGACTTTGGCGGAGGCCTTGAAAGTCTCGGGCTATACCACTGCGCATGTCGGTAAGTGGCACTTGCAGACGCACCATGAAAAAGGACGTGCGCACTTTCCGGAGGCCAACGGATTCGATGTCAACGTGGCCGGAGGTAAAAACGGCCAGCCCGCTTCCTACTATTTCCCTTATACGCACGAGAAATATCCTCAAAATAACATTCCGGATCTGGAAGACGGCAAAGAGGGGGACTACCTGACCGATGCGCTGACAGACCAGGCGATCAGTTTTATTGAGTCGCAAGCCGATCATGATCAACCGTTCTTTTTGAATATGTGGTATCACACGGTGCATACCCCGATCCAGCCGCGCAAAGACAAGCTGGAGAAATACCAAAAGAAAGCCGCAGCGATGGGCTTGAACGCCACCATGCGCGAGGCCTTGCCAGAGCATCAGAGCTTTTCCCATGCGCATCAGGATAATGTCGCCTACGCCTGTATGGTTGAGAGTATGGACGAAAATATTGGCCGCATTCTCGACACACTGAAGCGGCTAAATATAGAAAATGATACCATCGTTCTATTTTGCTCAGACAACGGCGGGCTTTCGACGGGCTCAGGGCCGATGTCGCCGACATCAAGTGGTCCACTGCGTGCGGGTAAGGCGTGGATTTATGAAGGCGGTATTCGCGTGCCGTTGATCGTTAAACTGCCGGGCCAAGTCAAGGCCGGGCTGACACTTGAAGAGCCGGTGATCAGCACCGACTTGTATCCGACAATTCTTGCGTTGGCGGGCTTGCCGTTGCGTCCAGAACAGCATGTCGATGGCGTGAGCCTCAAACCGTTGCTAACTGGAACCAGTCAGTCGCTCGAACGCGAGGCGCTCTATTTTCATTATCCGCACTACCACCATATCAACACCATGGGGCCAGCTGGCGCGGTGCGCATGGGCGATTACAAACTCGTCGAAGTGTTTGAGACTGGAAAGGTCGAGCTGTATAATCTGAGCGACGATCTCGGCGAGACCAACGATCTCGCCACGTCCATGCCTGAGCTGACTACTCAATTGACTAAGATGCTGCACGATTGGCGTGACGATTCAGGCGCGGTCATGACGACTGAGAATTCGGATTATAAAGCCGAGAATGATTGGCGGAATCATTAGGAGTCACTTTCATTTAATGAATGTGGCTATATAAGGCCCTTGCGGATGGCGGTGGCGATGGCCGCCGCGATGTTGGGTGACTGTAGTTTTTCGTAGATGTTGCGGGTGTAGAGGTCGATCGTGTGGTAGCTGAGGCTTAGCACTTCGGCTACTTCTTTCTTTGTCAATCCGTCGGCCAAGAATTTGAGCACTTCGGCTTCGCGATCACTGAGTGGGTTTTCTTTCGTATTGGTTTTGGTGCCAGCCAGGGTAGTGAGCACGATACGCGAGAGGCGAGGGTCGATGACTGAAGCGCCGTGGTTTACGTCCAATATCGCCTGATGGATTCCTTTAACACTGCCGCCCTTGATGATGTAGCCCGAGGCCCCGCGCTGGATCGCAGTGAGCACGTTCGGGTAGTCGTCGTTCTGGGTCAGTATGATGACTTCGGTAGCGGGCATCATTTGCTTCAGTTCGATCAGGGCATCCAGTCCGGAGATGCCCGGTAGGTTGATGTCGAGCAAGATGCAGTCGGGCGCTGCGGGGGCGGCATCTCGGAAGGCTTCGAAGGAGCCGTATCCGTCGGAATACTCGACGCCATCGAGCAGCGTCAAGGCCTGTTTGAGCGAGTTCAGATAGTTCTGATTGTCTTCGATGATGAGGATGCGGATGGAGTCTGTCATTTTTTATGCCGTCGTTTTTTGGGGATCGTGAGTCGGATGATGGTGCCTCCGTTTTTAGGGGCGTCAAAAGAGAGGCGTGCGAGCAGTTTTTTGGCACGCTTGGCGAGGTGGACCGGCGGCGGGCAGTTCTCCGTTAATCCCTGTCCGTTGTCAGTAATTTCGAGGTGGAGTTGTTTGGCCTCGGCGTGGGTGCGGATCTCGACGCGGGTGGCGTGCGCGTGTTTGACGATGTTGTGCAGTGCCTCTTTGAGGAACAGCACGAGCTCCCACTTTTCTGTTGGGTTGAGGGCATTGAATTGTTCAGGTGCGCCGAAGTCCGCGCTGGTCCGCATGCCAGGCAGCATCTGGCGCTCCACGCGGCGGAATTGACCGATCAGGTTACTTTCGACGCCTTGCTTTTCGAGGAAGCGGGAGAGCAGCCGGACTTCGGTCGCGGTTTCCTGGGCGACGCGGGTGATGTCGTCATTGAGTTGGCGCGCTTGAGGCGAGCTGAGTTGGTCGGTGTGTGTCAGCATTTCCGAGGAGAGCGCAATGCTTGAGAGGTTAGCCCCGACCTCGTCGTGCAGGTTGGCGCCGATTTTTTCTCGCAGTTTCCGGAGGTTGCGGCGGTGGCGGTTGCGGATGAGCAATGCAATCAACAAGGTTGCGATGACGACTCCCAGAAGCGTAGCTTGCAAAACCTGCATCAGGCGTCGCTGTTTGTCGAGCCAGCCTTCTTGCTGGATCTGTAAGTCGTCCCTTTTTTGTTCAAGCATCGCGCGGCGGTGCAAGGCAAGCAGCCATTCTTTCTGCGGCATAATGATGCCGCTCGAGGTCTGACCGTCTGTCAGATGTCGAAGATTGGATTGCTTTCCGCTGGGCGTGATGGCCTGGACTCCGGCCAATAAATTGGTTCCGTTCTGCAGCAGTTCAATTTCAGAAAATCCCAACGCCTCTTTTCCGGTGCCGGGGTCTCGTTGTCCCTCGCTTATTTCGATCCAGACGTAGCGGCCGGAGACTTGGTTGAGGCGGCGCAGCAGCGGGTCGGCTCCGATCTGAGGTCCCGTGGTGATATCCAGAATGGTCCCGGCCGTGTTTAGATCCGGCTGGTTGCTCATGCGCAGGGTGATGTGATGCGGGAAGCCGACACCCATGGCATAGACGTGGGATAGCTGGGGAGAACGGTCGACGGGATAAAAGCGGACTTCATTGAGGGTACAGATGCGGCCCAGGTCAAACATCAGTCTGGATCCTCCCATTTGGTTGGCGATTGTTTCCTGATCCGGCGCCGAAACTTCTTTGAGATCGATCGGGGGGAAATAGCTGTATCCGTCGACGGCATAAGATGCTGCAAACATCCGGGGAAAATTTTCCTCGTCGGCGGATGCGGCACGGCTGTTGAGCGCCACATTCTGTATGCCGTCAAAAAGCAGTACTTCGTTGAGGGCGAAATTGTTCCCCATTTGGAGTTTTCTCCAGGTTGTTTGCGTCTGGAGACGGGTGGCGCGGATGCGTACTTTATTTGCCAACGTGTCCGGCGGAAGCGTAAAGACGACCGGGGCCACACCCGGGTTGGGGTAGTCTTTCCCGGAGTAGTCAATGACAACGCGCCCACTTTGATAGCCCGATGCGGCCCAGTTCGCTCCTCGATATATGGCCGTCTCTTTACGGGTGTCATCATACCAGCCGGCAATATCGGGTTCACTCACCGCCGGGTTGAGAGACGGTGTTTCAAAATCACCGTTGGTCAGCGTAAAGGACGAGTCGAGTTTGATGTCATCCACAGGAACCTCTTTATACAAGGTCTCATTGGCGATTCGAAGAAAGAGGGTGGCGCCTGCAGGTACGGAACGCAGATCAAAACGGTCGCTCAGCCTGTTAGAAATATGTTTGCCGGTGGTCGTGGACCAGGTGGCCCATGACGGATGGGTATGGGCTTGGTCGACCTGAGTCACCTCCGGTGCATCGAGCACATCACGCCCGTCCGCCGGTTCAAAGTCATTTGCATAATAGAGCGAAACAGATACCGGAGCCGAGCCCACTCCCCCGATGGTCTGCATCAACGTGAGCTCGTAGGTCAACTCATTCGGATGCACCGCAGGGTCATAGATGCCGATGGGTTGATACAACCAACCGCCGCCCCTTAGGTGGGCATGTTGCGTGCCCGGTGTTTCTTCCAGCCAGGTTTCAATCGTGAACCGTGCGGGAAAGCCGAGAGTTTCAAGTTCGCCCGCTTTATTCCTCAGCAGTGCCGGAATCAGCACAATGGTGTCGAGCTCCCGGGGGGCGGACAGCATAATGTCCAACCAGGTCGTGTGCTCCGGATCCTGAAAGATGCCCGACCAAAGCCAACGGTCGGGCAGAGCATATTGGGCTGGATGGCCGGGAGTGACTCCAGCTGCGCTTCGACAGCCGCGAGTTCCGAGTCCAAATCGATGCCCGGGCTGCAACTGGCGAGCAGGGCGGCGCAGATGCTGAACAGGATGGCAGGTTGAGGTTTCATTGAGAAATTATATGTCGAATGCCTTTATTAACGATCCCGCACGAATTCTGCAGGGTGCTACTGGGAGGTGTATAGTCTGACCGTTGTGAGATGGTATCGCACGAACGCGTTGTAGGCAATACTGCACCTTCTACGTATTTACGTATATTGCGCGATTCGGGATTTTGCCGTATCTTGTTGCCTTTTATTTTGGATCCAAAAGCGACCGGCCTGGTTCTTTAAGTTCGAAATAATAAGGAATGAATATGAATATTGAAAAGATCGTTATGCTAAAAAAACCATTTTTGGCGATGGCCATGTTTACGGCCCTGCTTTGCTTAACACTGAATGGTTTGAGTGCCCAGCAGCCGCTGATCATTCCACAACCACAAACCATGCAAGTGACCGCAGGCACCTTTGGAATTAACAAATCCATTGTCATCGCTGCTGACCACTCATTTACCGAAGAGGCAAAGTTTCTTGCAGACACATTGAAGCAGACCGCCGATGTAAACGCCGCTTATAATAGCAAAGGCAATATCCTCTTCATCCAGGTTCCAAAAACAGACATCAAAGACGAGGGGTACACGCTCGAAGTCCTGTCGAATCGAATCGTCATCAAAGCCAGTTCTAAAGCGGGGGCATTCTACGCCGTGCAGACTATCATTCAGATGCTTCCGGCCGAAGTGAGTGCTGGAAAAAAAGTAAGTCTCCCTCTGTCCCTCCCGAAGGTAAAAATTAGTGATGCGCCACGTTTTGCCTGGCGCGCGTTCATGCTCGATGAAGGCCGTCACTTCAAAGGTGAAACAGAGGTGAAGAAACTGCTCGACCAGATGGCGATGCTTAAAATGAACGTATTCCACTGGCACCTGACCGACGATCAGGGGTGGCGCATCGAAATCAAGAAATATCCAAAACTCACCACCATCGGGTCAAAACGTACCGATACTCAAATCGGAGGCTGGAATAGCCCTAAACGTTCCGGGGAAGCACATGCAGGATTCTATACGCAGGAGCAGATTCGCGACATCGTGAACTATGCAGCCGATCGCCACATCACGATCGTTCCGGAAATCGGCATGCCCGGGCACGCCAGTGCTGCCATTGCGTCTTACCCAATTCTTGGAACCACTGGGAAAGAGATTCCGGTCATGACCGTTTTCGGTAAAGCGTACGACACCTACAACCCTGCAAGAGAATCCACCTACCAGATTCTGAGTGAGATTCTGGACGAAGTGTGCGAACTGTTCCCCTCAAAAATCATTCATATCGGTGGAGATGAAGTAAGATTCACACAGTGGCAGGAGAGTGAAGAGGTCAAAGCACTGATGGAACGTGAAAACCTCAAAACCATGGCCGACGTGCAAACCTACTTCACCAACCGCATGTCGCAAATCGTTGCCGCAAAAGGACGCCGTATCATGGGCTGGAACGAAATTATGGGCGAAGATCTGCACGGATTCCTGAAAGACGGACAAACGGGGCAGGCTGCCACACTGTCAACCGATGCCGTTGTTCACTTCTGGAAAGGAAGCGCGGCACTGGCAACCAAAGCCATTAAAAAAGGGCACGACGTCATCAACTCTTGGGATTCTTACACCTATCTCGATTATAATTACAGCAGTATTTCGCTACATAAAGCCTATCATTTTGACCCCATCATTCCGGGGCTGGAACCGCAGTATCATAGCGCCATCAAAGGGTTCGGATGCCAGATGTGGGGCGAATGGATTCCAACGGTTGAACGCATGGAGTCCCGAGTCTATCCACGTATCGCTGCCTTCGCCGAAGTCGGCTGGACTGAGCTCGATCGAAAGAATTGGGATGGCTTCAACTATCGAATGACAAAACAGAGCAAAAAGTGGGATCTACTGGGTATTCACTATGCAAAAGGCCAATTGGAAAAACCAAGTGCCACCGACTTTTTCAACCACGTTAAAATTGGTGAGTGGAAACCTGCGCAGATAAAAGGTGACTTCCAGGCGGTTGAATGGTCACTTGGCGATCGCGTGAAAAATACCGGAGAGATTGAAGTGGTCATGCTTTACAAAAAAGGAGCGAAGGGAATCGATATCCAGTCCGTTGCTCTCTATGAAGACGGCAACGAAGTCGCCAAAGACAGCCACACCGGTTTCAGTGGTGCTAAGCTCACAAACATTGCTTACAAGCTCAAGTTAAACACGTTCAATCCGAATGCAAAATACAGCATCAAAGCCGTCATCAAAGGTAGTGCCGGAACCGATTCATACGGCGAAGTGAAACTACAGGTTCAGTAAACAATTTGCCGTATTCGACAACTTAAGCGCAGTTGCGGTCCCAGAACGCGCATCAGCGGCTCTTCTTTTAGGGCTTGGTAGCCTTGCTATGATACTGCGCCGCCGCAGGTACCATGCACTGACTCGGTCTCGAAATCACCACTCCTCGTTCGAGGGTATCGCCTGATGCGCATCTCCGTGGCTTGTGGCTTGTAGGTTTCGTATGAAACCCTTGTTACTGGTATGATTGGTGGGCAGGTTCTTTCAGGGTCTCGCTAAGGCAGCTGAAGATCGGCAGAGGAACCCTTTCGTCTCGGCAAGCCGATCCACATTCCCTTGGTCAGGGAAGCATATCTCACCGCTAAATTGACACATCTTGGGCTGGTGTATCAGAATATGCTCGGCAGAGCATATTGGGCTGGATGGCCGGGAGTGACTCCAGCTGTGAATCGACAGTCGCGAGTTCCGAGTCTAAATCGATGCCTGCGCTGCAACTGGCAAGCAGTGCGCAGCATAGGCTCACCATGATGGCGGAACTGCCTCGTCTATTCAGGATTTTTTGCATATCTCGGTTGTGTGACATCCATCCGGAAAGTTTCAGTGGAACGCGGCAC
>Ga0209092_10002108_pt1 | contig 18601 bp, 13 predicted proteins | sample FraStrMetagenome_FD_187446 | JGI IMG/M metagenome (GOLD analysis project Ga0209092, IMG submission 187446) | Marine eukaryotic phytoplankton communities from Arctic Ocean - Fram Strait ARC3M Metagenome (SPAdes) (version 2) | ecosystem: Environmental > Aquatic > Marine > Oceanic | place: Fram...
GATACAATCAATCATAATCGATGCTCGGATTAATTTAAGATTATGAATTTCTCTCGACCATGCAAGATGATGATAAAAATGACACGTAGAATTACTCGTAGAATTTCAAATCTTAACAAACTCCTACGAAAAGCTGCTGAAGAAGGTTTTGACCGTGAAAGGCTTTCAGGTCGTGGTGCTAACTACCTGAAGTAAACCAACATAGAGATACAGGTAGCAAGTCTGGCTATTCAAAAATCAAATCAACGATTAGCGAGCAAAGAAACTCCAATATTTGCGCAGAATTTCCAGCTCACGTCAATGATGAGTAGGCTGAAGGTCGAGGCACAACGTGATGCCGCACGTAACGACTGGTCAAGATACGACTCGTTAGCCTACAAGAAAAAGAATTAGGTGTACTGGCAAAGTCTTTAGGGGATGATAACGAAATAATTATTCAAACCATTCCAAAAATGAAAAATTCAAAGAATGCAACTGCAAACGACGTCGAAAACAGTACTATTTCTTCTATGAGTCCAGCATCAAATGTAAAAAATAAGTAGCATATTGTATCAGGCCCCCCATTCTCGTCGAATAAAGTTTCCATTAATTAGCTTGATCATTTTCCTTCATGCTATCTCTCTTGCATACTACTTCACTGTAAATATAAACCGCTATAGTACGTCGTAATTCCTTTCGGAGTGTACGGCCTTCTTCTTTTGTGGCATGATCTGTACTACTGGGTAGTATGTTAATGCTTGAAATAGATTTTTGTTTGCAGTGGGATGAAATTCCAATATCCTACATTTTGTGCAGAAGTTTTGAGTTTCGTTTTCGTTTTCATGAGAAGTGATCGGACTAACAATTAGCGCGCGTACATTACGAAACGGACACATACGATTCGTTTTCGTTTACATGAACTGATTGGACTGGCCTTAGCCTTTACTGCACTTGAGACATGATGTTTGAGACTCAATGTGTGTGTGTGTGTGCGTGTGTGAGAGAGACTGAGAGAGAGACAGAGACACACAGAGAGAGTGGCATTCAATAATTGCTGCAACAAATAATCGATTACTTCAATAAATGCTTCATTGCTTGATGGATTGGACTGAAAAAGTGATCGAGTTTTCTTTCATCGTGACACTTACTCGTATTCCACAGGAGTAATGATTATTTGCATCCAAAATATTACGATTTCAATATTTATAAACGTTTATTCATTCAAAATGTATTTAGTTGTTAGGTATTACGCTGATTTTCTTCTCGCTACATTCATATGATTCTTTATGTCAACGAGGTTCGGAACTTGTGTTGCTTTTTCAGTTTTGAGCTGTATTATCATGTTCCAACATGGCATATAAATGCTACAGACAAAAATAAACTTGGAAAATGGATAACTGAATGGCAGCTTCTAGATTTCATCGTAAACTATTGTTTACTTCCAAGAGACAACTTTCAACTGGTAGTCCTGAGACGTGCCCTTGTCTGGGTCTTTACTAACGTAATGAATCCATTGTTTATTTAGAATTGCGGTTTATCAGCTGTTTGAACCTGATTCTTTTCCTTCATTGAAGCCTATTATAGGTATTTCTCGCAGTTGACATCTTTATCCCGTTCACTTCAATAATTTGTATAATAGGTGGCAATGAAGTCATGTGTGAATAAATTTGTTCTCTGCATACCCTGAAAGTAGTGATGGCACAAGGAACAAACATTCATAAATACATTCTTTTGTCGGAACTTTTTCCTTGCAGATACTCAATAGATTGAGAGCCTTCAACATTGACGGGTGCATGAAGTTTTCAGCATCATCCAAGCATTTGTGCGCTGTTGAACAAGTATCATGAATACCGTTGCATCCATGGAAGTAACAAGCGACACAACAGAGGACCAGACCGTGAAGTTTTGGAAAGACAACACTTCTAAGATTAGTTTCGTCATAAATATTTCGTTTCACTATGAAATGTTCAAGTGAAGTTGCGCAACGTTGGTAAAGAGCTGAAGCAATCTTCAAACATTTTTGATCAAATTTCCTCGACTCTTGGGTGATAGCTAAAATGCAAAAGTGATCGATAAGGAGATCTTCGAAATTCGGATTAGGATTCTCTTCTTCAAATATCTTACGGTCAGATACACCCAAATTCGAGGCCTTGTCACTGGAAAAACTATCTATCACGTTTTCAAGAATTTGAGACGACTTTTCAAGTGTCTGCAACAACTCCAGCAACGGTTCTTCACTGAACTCAACAATTGAACCTGAAGTGTACACATTTTCAAGTGTAATAAGAGGCACTCTCGACATGTACCTACCAACTCCTTCATGGTTCTTCAAATTCCCGCACAGAGCTGCAACTGCACATTTTTGAACATCATCGTCTGCATCTTGACATAAAGTAACCACCATTGAATACATTCTAGAAACAATTGACCTTAACGGCGCGATCACATTCGTTATTGACAGATTAAAAAGTCCACATGACCCCATAGCTTTTGCTGCGCTATATCTAATTATCCAGGATAAGTTCGGATCGATGCATTTACTTACTTCAATGATGAACTCGTTGAGGTATTCGATGTGATTCGAGTCTGAGTGTAAACAAGGGGCACGAATCATGTATCCCATTAATTCAACAATATTACCTCTCAATAGTGGCCAGCAACTACGATCGTCTTCTGGAAGCATAGTTTGTGAAATATCAAGAATAACCTTCATTGTGGGCCAAAGACCAATATCAATGACGAAATCTGCACTCAGCGATTCCAAACCGTCAGCAACAATCAAAATACATCTTGACAGTCTCCGTAATGACGGAGGATGTTTTATTGCAATATGAGTTGTACATGTTTCTTCTTGAATAGAAGAAAAATGAGTCAACAACGCCGACATGACATCACTTAAAACTGTTCTTCGACGTTGAGTATCAACAGACAAATCTTCGACAAGTCCTTTTACTTTCTCCAAAAGAGGTTTCTTGAATGCTTTGATTGTCGACCAATATGTATCGAAAGAGGGCACATTAAGAAGCCAAACAATTTTATTTACGTAATTTTTCCGATCCTCGTGATCTAAATTTACACTAAAGACATTTTCAACCCAGATATTGACAAGAATAGTTGAAGTTACAGTGCATAAATAACTTGCACCCTCATCTTCATTCAACTTCATAACTTGCAGAGAAATACGAATACTGGCTAGACAAGCCGATTCTAAAGAAAGCGTCTCATCAATTTCGAAATTGTTACATCTTGCTTGATACCAACACTCGAGGGCGACAGACACACATGACGGAGGGCACGTTGTTTCCCCAAGACACCATAACGAATGATAGCGTATTGTCCCCTTGACGATTTTAACTGCATCTGCGCAGACGAGTGCTTGTTGTTCAAGAATATGTTTCATGCAAAGAAGAATTCCGTGCTTGAGGTTCATATTATTCATCTCTGATCTGATATTTTTGTTGCACCAGTTCAAAATATTACTCCAAGATGCTATATCATTGCCGCCTCCGGAACAAAGCACTGCTATGGCTCGAGCTGCCATAAGCCGAACTTTATGATGGGGATGAGCAAGACATGATAATACAGGTTCGACAAAACGTTCGATAGATTCCGCTGCACCCATATCGGCAAGGCTTACTTCAGAGAGAGGTTGCAGTCGGGAAAGGAGTAAGAGTATAGGAAAAAGTGAAGGGTGTAACACGTTCTTCGAAAAATTCAGTGAGGTGTGTGATCCCTCCTTAAGCGAGGCAACAAGGAAAGAGGGCAGTGCCGGATATAATCGAAATAATTCTTGGGCCGAAATCGCAGTTTTGCTTTTCTGACAATGCGAACGAGAGGCGTTTTTGTCCGCATCAATTACTCTGAGCATTATTGCTGCGAAGGCCATTGTACTTGAATTACGTACCGCCCATCTCTCATCGTCATAGCCTGCAAGGGTAACAATTATGCAATCCGAAATATAACGTTTCACTTCTCGAGAAAGAGGCGCGTCCATTATAACGAATCGAAGAATGTTCAGTGCGTGAACTCTACTTTTCCACTGATATTCATTATCTTTGATAAATATCAAAGATGGGTAGTCAACGTTAAACATGAACGTAACATTACTTAAACCCAATTTTTCAAGTTTTCTTTCAAAGATTGAACGCGGGGGAAATGAAGCAAAAACCAAACGTGATATGACCCAAGGGCAAAGAATATTTGAAGCGCCACGTTGCAAATCTGATCTCATCACAGCCAAAAATCCAAGTGCATAACCAGTGCTTCGTCTCAGTATTGAATCTTTGACAAGTTCTGGTTCAGAGATATGTTGATAAAGTTGATCCGCCCACAACTTCGGTAAAAATGAGAGGCCTTCTTTTTGTTGGCACATCGTACAAATCGAGCTAAGTGCGCGGTGGGCTGCAAAAGATCCACCGGCATGCTTAAGTGAAATTAAAGTTGAAATGAGTAGATCCCCAGTAGTTTGAACGACGCTAACCGAATCATTTTGTTGAATACATGCGACCGCTGCCAACGCTGCACATGCTTCTTTTGCAAGCAGCCAGCATCCCATCTTCGAGTATACCACAAATAGCTCCATTAGATACAATGACGTAGCGACAAGCGATCCAACGCTAAATAAACTCACCACAACTCGTTGCATACTCAATCGCTCTTCATTTTCGTCTTCAATATCTAATGCGGCAAATGCACCGTTTGCACCGATTGCACCTGAACAAGGCTCTTTCTTGAGAAGAAATGACATAGAAAATCGTAATTCAATTGGTTATCCTTACCTGCATTTACGTTCAGAGGGGTTCTTCGGGCTTCGTTATCGTTCTCTTGTGCGGTATCTGATATAACAGATAAAGAAATATTCAAGGAATCAATGAAAAGTTCGACCAATTCAGCGAGGAAAGATTGAAGGGTGCTTTCATCAGTTGATTCTCTAGCTACAATAATGCATCTCCATAACGTTTGAATATAGCCATGCGTCATAGGTAAAGATTTACCATTCAAAGAAATAGAGCTTCCGCAAAGATCATCTAAAGTTGACTTCATTTCGAAAATTTTGCTTTTTGCAATATCCAAGAGGTTTCTCAAAAACTCTAAGCGATAAGAGGTATCAGCTGCCATATAAATGGAAGCCAAAACCATAGATCCTGTATCTGATTCCCTCTCTCTAGGGCTGCTGGCTAAGAAAAAAGCTTCACGCGACAAATTTTCCCGATAATTCGGCTCGATCAAAATAGGTGGTAAATCCGGTGTATGATTACGCCTACATAGGCGTATTACGGATTTCAAAGTTTCGAACGTTTTTCTCCTTGTATCGTCCCAAATTGAGTGCAATAGCAAAAGTAAAGAAGAAAAAACATCTTGACTACAAAGTTTCTTGAGAAAAAAAGTTTCTGTAACCACTCTATCTGAGATCTCTTCCACTGATAGCTTTGCTGTAGATGACCGAACAAACCCGATAGAAAAGGAGAGGAGTTTGTCCAACATAGACAAAGCGACCTTTTCTTTTCCTTGAGTAGTGCCTGGATAGACGAGCTGATTCAAGTAAACTTGGTCCAAGAGAAAGCCAAAAAAATTTCTCAATTCAGATTGTTTTCCTTCCATCAATAAGAATCTCTTCAGAAACGATACACAAATCGCTTCTGCCATTTTTGCTGCATTGCTTGCAGAAAGAGACTTCGCAATATAGGGAATGACTGTTTTCATAACTTGTATGTCTTCATCAGATATTGGGTGATACTCTTGGCAAAGCACAGATAATCCTGTCAGCCGTATTGTCGAGCTCGCATGAAGCAAAGCATCACAAAGAAGGGGAGGCGTCAAACGTTTCGAGAACTCTGCTCGCAGGAACGCATATCTCAAAATATTTTTCTGAGATGCCCACCTTACGACCTGACGACATATATGCAGGAGCAGTGAATAACAAAACAATTTATATTTATGGTCGAAAGAAGTTACATTGCATACCTCGAGAGTAGCCCATAAAGTGTGATCTTCCATATGTCCATCCTCATTAATACCTGTTGGTAGCTTAACAATACAATCCAACAAGTCTATGCATATATGGGGAGCCTGAGTTGATCCAGCCACGTACAGTATTGGTGCTATACAAAAGTTCGCGATTTGTGAAGCCTGCCCACGTTCGTTACATACAAGCGCTTTTGCAAGAGGTTTTGCCCACTTGTAAAACCATTCCTGTGAGAAATTTCGCGTCGGTATTTCTTCATAGGAAACATTTTCCCTTTTCTGTCGTCTTATTTCTTTACCTTCATGCAAGCTAATCTTACTTTCTTCATTTTCACTGAACTTCTCTTTTAGCAGAGTCCTCACGAGTTTCACGAATAAATCTGTTATTGCGCCAGCGTTATTTCCCTTTGTATCACCAATGGCTTCAATTAAGGAAGATATAAGACTAGGTGAAGAAGCTACTATGGGCCCAGCTCCGACTAGAGGCATCAAAATGTCAAGAGCAATATATTTTCCCTGTGAAGAAGAAATTATAAGTATAATCGAAGATATTGTTTGGAAGTAGAAAATAAACTAAAAAGGCATCGCATCTTCAGATAATCGGATTTTAAAATCAATGCATACATTGGTATGAATTCATATGACACGCATGAATGAAGTATTCCAATATCATCACAAGCAGGATACAGTCGAAATAAAGAACAAATCACTAACTTCAAGCAGCTCACCTTTCTACTTGTCGGTTGATTCAAAATGCGATTCATAAGATCGTAAACCTGAAAGGAATCCTCGCTTTCAAAACACAAGAGCTTTACAGCAAAGCGGAACACTGGCTCTACTGCAGAAGCTACTTTTCTCGACGCACTCTGCCAATTCATAAGAGATGTTTCTAGAGCTTCGTTTGCAAAATTGCGGATAAACACTTTTGAATCTTCCGTCTCCACCATATCATCGTGAATACGCGACAAAATATACTCCAATACTCGGAGAGACATGAGACGTAAGGGAATATCAACCAAACACGATTCTTGACACAAAAGAAGAACCTTGCCACCAAAAATAGAATCAAAAAGGATATTTTCTGTCCACAACACTTCGTTTTTTAACGAAATTAAAAATCCATTTATGAAAAATAACTTTCCCTGATCCGGAATATTTTTATAAGTAGTGTCTTTTTCCAAATAGTCACGTAAACGTTTTGCAAGACTGTATTTCGAAATGATATGTCCCTGTCGTTGCTTTTCTTCAAGAGCCCAAACGAGAGTCAAACAACGTGCAGTTGCTACTCCAGACAATCTAAGAACCTGATTATTGTGCCCAGCACTCACGGATACTTTCAGTGAGAGATTTGGTACTAGTATCTCGTTGCAAATAGATGCTAAATGTGGTAATATTTCTATAATATCTTTTCCGTCCACCGATTGTGCTATATTTTCATGACACGAGAGTATGACATTGATTGTGTCTACCAAATCGAACATTCTGTTGGGTGTGGGGTACTCTAGTGACACAGCATGGAGTGTCAAAAAGACAAATACCTTGTGAAGTCTGGTATATTGCGGTTCGAACTCAACAAAGGCGCGAACACTTTGAACTGGATTCTTCCACACTTCATTTCGTTCTGGATTTCTTAACATCGTGTCAAGTACTTCTTCTTCAATTTCCAAATAATCGCTAGCTTTATCCCGATAATTTTTCCCTAGTAAGGCTTTAAACTTTTTGAGATTGCTAGCGAGAACCTTTCGTAGGTTTGATGGAAGGTCGAATGCACACATCCATTCTACTAAAATCCTATAATTTTCATCATCATTTTGAAGACATTCCAAAGACTTCCCCAAGATCTGAACATGCTTTATTTGTTCAGTTAATGTGGATGCATTTTGAATACTATGTATGAGCTCACATGAAGTGCTGACGCCTCCTCTATTACGTTGAACCGAACTGGGACCATCGTGAAAAATGGGCACGGCAATAAGTTGTTGCGTCTTAACTTTGTTCTTTCCCATTATTGTGGGTGAAAGGTTTGATCAAGTTAGAAAGTGACAAAAACTGAGATGGATTGGACTGGATTGTATTCAATCGAGAGCAAACAATGATGAACCAGGGACGAAATACTGGTAGCAATTCAAAGCAATCTTTACCGGTGGTTGCTAAGTAGAGAAGAAACCCAATTTGCCATTTCCTTCATCACTTACTCTCTTTATTGACGAACCTTTTTCTAAATCACTAAAGTATATAATGATAGAGTGTGTTCAATCCATCAAAACCTTTTAATTAAGTAATTATAAAGTGTGACCGATCTATCAAAATCACAAATATTTTCTTTCCATGGAAATTTTGGGTGGCTGGGAACGAAAGTTCAATCATTGGCTAAATTATCTATTCATTATCCCAATTCAAAAAGCGGATCGTCGTCTGCGTTCCTGTTATTTCTATTCATCTTTCCGTCGAATTCATTCTAATGTAGAAATCTCTCTTCATATCATAATCATCATCATAATCATCATCATAATTCTCATCCGCGCATAAAATGCCTCGAGCAACAAGAAAAGTACAGCTTACCCCTTCATTTCATGACTATTGGTCTCATTATGGATCCATGAGCAATGCCGCGGCCATCGTCGAGGCATCTGCAGTGTCCTCATCACCTATGCAGCTCTCTTTGGTAAGACTTCTTTGAAGGATTATTGTACACCTTCAGATAATTTTTGTTCCAATATGCTTATGGTTTGCTTCATATGTATGAACTTTACGTGTAGTTGGAAAGTTGTCCTTCAATTTCATCATCTGTTATGAATCTTGACGATGACTCGGACATCGTAGGTATGGAATGTCCAGACAAGCTTCAATGTGATATTTATAGCGGTGTACATAATAGCGAGTCCAGCAATGTTGGAGAGCCAACACTCTTGGATAGAATTTACGAAGAATTGTCCCCACAACTCTCTTTATTATCTAACGTAACGATACCGTGCACACCTCCCAAGAACCTCTCTCCTTCATCAACTTTTTGTGACGCAATGGGAAACCCGCAGTCGCATACCGCTATAACGTGCTCCCCTCCTTCTGTTCCTCTTCAACCTTTTTCCGAACCATTACATCCTGTAAACAAAGAGTTGGTGAAATCATCGATGGTTTTGTTTTCACCATCCGTCGCAGAAGTAAATGACAATTGCGAGACTTCTTCCAACATTAGTTCTTCCAACATTAGTTCTTCCAACATAAGCTCTAAAGTCAGCGAAGAAAAAGTGAGTAAGAACGATGCGCCCACTACTATGCCTTCAAGACAAAAGGCGAAGTCATGGTCAATTAAAGATGACATTACTCTTAAAAACGCTGTTATGAAACACGGGGAAAAATGTTGGGCGTTGATGTCCTCCCACTATTTTGATATGAGATTTACTCCAGCTCAGTGTAGGTCTAGGTGGACTAAATGCATCAACCCAGAGCTCAAAAAGGGCAAATGGACGGTTGAAGAGGACAGAATATTGATGGAGTGCGTGGAAAGAGGCGTGAAAAAATGGTCTGAGATAGCAAAGTATATTCCAGGACGGCAAGGTAAGCAAGTCAAAGAAAGATGGGCGAACCATTTGATGCCAGGTATCAAAAAGGAAAAATGGTCAGAAGAAGAGCTGAAAACGTTGATCACTGAGCAACGAAAGATAGGAAATAAGGTAAGACAATTCAAATTTTCACGCCTAGAACTTCTCTGATAATTTGACAGTTGTTGTGATTCCATTTCAGTGGGCAGAAATTTCCAAGCTTTTGCCAGGTCGAACTGAGCACGCCATAAAGAATCGTTGGTCAACAAAAGACGTTCGAACGCGGTTGGTATTGTACAATGCCAACAATAACTAAGGTGAGATGATTCAAGCAATCATGTCTAGATCTTCTTTTCTCCTATGACGGTTGATGTGGTACATTTAAGTGGGCATAAGTTTTCAAGCTTTTGCGAGGTCGAAATGAGCATGTCATAAAGACTCGTTGGTCAACAAAAGACGTTCTAACGCGATTCTTGTGCGGTTGGTAATTTACGATGCCAATAATAATTCGAATTGAGCTGAAGGATTCATTGAGAAGAATAATTCTAATTCAAATATGAACCGTGACGACAAAAACGTTTTATTGGTGCTGTGTGATATTTCCTATGTTTGTTCTTACAGACATTGCTCTTCCTTTCGTAAAATGATCCTTGACAAGCCATTGAGGAGCACCATTACTTTCATAAATGGAAAAGAAAAGAGAGTCAAAAAGCCCATTTCCTGACCCTTCAACTTATCTTACAATGCTGCTTCTTGAAATAAGGTGTTGATGGAATCTATCACAAGGCTCTAGAGACATACTTCGAAGTATTTCTCATGTTTGAACTCGTATGTGTGAAGTACATTTGTAATGGTAATAATTTGGAACATCTTTAAGGGCTAGAAATTCCAGACTCTAATTGCTCCTGGTTAAATGACGAGTTTTTACCAGAAGAGATGCATTTACCGGTGCTTATGTACATGAAAGTAGTCATTCAACGTACACGTACACGTACTTCTTTGAGTAAATGGTCATCCGGTCATTCGCTATCAAGCTCTAGTGCACAATGTACCATATATCATAATAAGGTACTACATACCCGCCCTCAAAATCTTGGAAAGACTCAAATGTAAAAACACAAGAACGCACAATAAAGAGACGAAGTATACCCGCGCCTCAAAATAGTGAAAAGACTCAGACGATCGTGAAAATAAATAATACCGCACACTAACATAATTTTTCAATCTTTCCACCTCTCCTTAAAATGAAGCTCTTAATGTTCATTTCAATATTAATTTTACTGTCAACGCCGTATATTTGCCTGGCTTCCAATCTAAGGATTCTGGCAAGTCCAATCGATAGTCCAATGCTCACAAAAGAAGTGGCATCGTTGGAATCTTCCAAGGAAAGAAGTCTACGTGGGACCGAATCCAAAATTGTGAATCAATTGGATATCATGGGATTCAGCGAAGCTCAAATCGATTCAGTGAGAAGGGTATCAAATCAGAGGAAGAAAGGGGGAGTGCTCGAAGATATGCTTGATATTCGACGTGATAATATAGAGACGTATAAGAACATGTCTCCGCAACAACGGCGTGAATACAAATTGTCAATGATGAGGAACCATCATGCGAATGGGGCGAGCTCTAGAGTATCATGTCATGCAAAAAGAATAAGTGCAAGCGATTGAGGGTTTCATTGTGGAAGTTTCCAACCTCTTTATCTTGCCTCAAGGTGTAATTGCAGATCCGAAATATAATCGAATACCATTTTCATGCTTGGTTCATCGTCGATCATCGAGATTCCCGGGTATGCTTACCATATGTGCTATCGACATTGAGTAAATGAACAATCCAACGGACTCAGATTGGATGTGGCTGGATTTTCACTGTCGGGTCTAGCTCCCATTTGACATTTGTCCATGATAGAAAAAATCTGATCCAACAGTAAAGCTTCAATACAAAGTATACTAGTAGAATGATACGCGGTAAATGATATGCCATATATTGTGATATGCACGTCTACTTGTTCAACTACATTTTTCATATTCTTTAACTATAATCATACAATTTATTGGAATCTACCGAGAACTTCTATCGTCATCCCCTTTATCCACTATCCAGTACAAATCCTTGAACACTCTTCCAAATAGAACCAGAATAGTTCTCTCTAGAAAACTTATTGTAGGTGAATGATTTTAGTTGATATAGGTACTGTATACTCGTATATTTATATTGGTGTATATATTGGGAAAACAAGCGTACGAGCGTATGCGGGATAATGTACGGAACCAATTTGATAAAACTTCTTAAATAGTTCGTATCACATAGAATCATTAACGAGAAATACAGAGATCTCAGAACATCAAGCGAATCGATAGAAATTTTGCAGACAGAGAGAGAGCATGAAGCATGACAACAGATCCAAACTCCTCTGAAGAGATGAAGAGAATTCTATCATCCCTTTCATTGTAACTTTTAACTTCATACAGCCAGTCCATACACAATGTTTTCAGGAGATGACCTGTCAAATAAGAAGGCGAAACAACGTCAAGAAGCAAATCGTGTTGCAAGACAGAGGCTCTTGGCAAAGAAGAAGAAGCTACAGAAGCAAAAAGAGAAACAAAGTGCTGCTCGTGTCGTGAGTACAGCACCTTCTCCCCCCGCTGTAACCTCATCTGTCCAAACGCCTATCGAAAAAGAGGAAGTGACGACAGCTGTTCATATTCCGATATCCAATAATGATGATGTCGTTGACGTTGCTCATCCATTGGGAGCTCCGTCTTCTCAGCCCGTATCCGGCAAAACTTCATCTGGAAAATTGACAGTTCAAAATGCCTTGGAGCAGAGAAAAGTTCGTCTTCATCAAAAAAATTTGGTCGAATCTGCAATATTGATTCAAAAAAGGCAACGAGGAAATGTTTGTCGTAGGAGGACATTTGCGGATCAAACAAAGTTGTTTGACAAGAGAGTATCGGATGTGAAGACTCTTGAAATGATTTTAAGGACGAACGGTAAAGGTTCGGCATCGCTAAAGAACTCTGAATTGGACAATGCTTTTGCTTATATCCCACCACCTGCTACCGTGTCCATAATGGCCATGCAAATTGTTTTTTTGTTTGGACTGAAGGACACTGAATCGGAAGATCATTTTTGGGTGCAATTCGAACATTTGCTTAGGTACATGATACTTCCAGGGCTTTTTACAGAAGATGCTAATATGAATCCGATTTTGCCATGGGTTCCTCATGGATATGGGACAAGATTATTATTTCATCTAATTCTCATGTCATTAAAATATTTCCTTCGTACGCTTAAGTATTCTGAAGTTGAAGAATGTCATGTCAAATCTTTGGGAACTGTAAAGCGATTTTTGCAAGTTATCCTTGTGAAAGGATCTGTATCAAATGGTGGAGAAGTTCTAACGAAATGTCGAGAGATATGTGGATTAGGATGTGTACCTGACACCGCAAAGGTCAGGTTATTTTTGTTGTTCATATGTAATGAGTGAAAAAAGCTATAACTTTCTTTCCTGACTTTCAGATACCATCTTCCTTAAAAATTGATTTTGTTGAGTTTTGTTCGGACATTTTGAATCAAGTTGGTGGACAAATAGTTCCCGCGCATGCTAGGGAGAAAGAAAAACAATGCATTTCTGGAAAGTCAAGGAACATTTCTAGTTTACTATTTGGAGTCTTATACGATGCAGCTTCATTGTCAGATGATAAAACTTATGTTCGCATGTGGCAGCACTTGCTCTGTGTACCTCTTTTGACGTGGAAAGTGCCTGGTTCATCACTTCAACGGTTTGTTGCGCCTCATGATGGGGAACATTCGTCAGCATTTATCAAAGGCGTTGCACTATTTTTGAAGTTAAATCAGCGAAACTTAGAAGAAGGTAGCTTAGATTTATGTCTACCATATGTGAAATTGACAAAAGTTCCAATACCATCAACTGTCACATTTCTCTCCAACCTAGTTCAACTTTGTATGATTTGTCCTCGTGTAAATCCATTATTGCCATCAAATTACTTTCAGGTTGAAGATGCGGTATTATTCTTTCGTTTGATAGCATTCGTTCTTGATGCGGTGCCTATTGGAACTTTTTCAGATCGGTCGGCAGTTGTCTGGGTAGACGAATCTTCTTCTTCACACGTCCCTATCATTATTCCGCCTGTAATTATTGATCGTTGCAAAGGAATTTATAATGACAAATTTGTTCGGTCACTATTTAACATAGCAATAGATATAGACATTTTGAATACTGAAAACGTGCTCAATCAAAAAAATGAAGAGGACCGCAAACTTGAAAAGAAAATGAAAGAAAATAGCGCACTCTCAACGGCAAGCCTTGCTGCAGCGGAAGCAAGAAAAGACAAATCGTTTTGGAAGAAGACATCATCATGGGCGAAGGATTTAAGTCGATCAGTTGTAAGTGTTAATTTTTACATTACTTTTGACTTCTTAACAATCCCTATCATTACTTGTGAGTTTTTCATACGCTCGCTTATAAACGTTTTGTGTTTTAGACATCGTTTTTGTCAAAAGATAATGATGCCAAGCAGACTACCACGCAAAATTTTAAGTCAAAGGAACATTTAATTGATGCGTCTGAAGTGTCTCGTCAGCTAGCAATGGGGCGTTTGAAAGTCGATCACAAAGATAAAACATCTGTAGAAAAGAAAGTCGGGAATCTATACACGATCTCGTTGCTTGTAGCGTTGTGCAGGTCCTATGGTATAATTCTTGCTCGATGGGGTGGAGGAGGCACTTTCGATTACATCGTAACTTCTAAATCCACGGGTGAAAATGGTAACAAAAATGCAATAAGAGCCACAAATCAAGTTCAGACGTGCGCTCAATCGTTGCTGAATACAATAGCCTTTTCAACGCATATCATACGGTCGATATGGGGAATTATACAGTTGGATAAACGCATAATGCATCAAATTCAGAACCTTTCTAAAGGAAAAATAAATGTGGAAATGATTCGAAACTTGTCCATATGTTGCTCGCGAACGTCTTCAAATGCTGCTGATGGAATATCTCTTCTCTATCTTTTCTCTTGCTCATTTGCGCATACGCTACTTATTACTGATGATGCTGAAATTCACGATCTCGAAAAACCTATCCCGCTCCACCAAGTTAGAAGACTCATTGTGCTTTTTAAAACAGTGCTACATCATGTTTGTTGTAACGAGATCCCCAAATGTCAACGGAGAGATAGCGAAAAATTTGAAAATTCATCTTATTTTGGATTGTCTCTTATTCACTCGATCGTCAGAGTAATGCAAGATCTATACAACCGATCTAGTCGAAGGCCTTTATGCCTACCCAAACTATGGATAATTGACGATTTACTAACAAAGGAAATAAATTCTTGTGAGACTTTCAGCGACTACGAGGCATTACTTACGATCCCAGTTCTTAACGTCTTTCCCGCTCTTGTACCCTTAAAACGTAGAATGAAACTCTTCGAACGAATAGTGACGACAAACAGGTTAAGTGTACAAGGAAGCCATGCAACCAATAATTTGCGTCCTGGCATAAGAGTTGAAATCACAAGAGGAAGGGTTATGGAATCAGGTCTACGGTACGTGGATAAACTCGGACCGTTGATGATTAGAGAAAGACTTGCAGTGACCTACGTGAACGAAGCAGGTGCAACGGAGGGAGGGATAGACGTAGGTGGACTTTTCAAAGATTTCTGGGTCGACTTAACAAACGAAGCTTTCAACCCTGGCCGCGCATTATTTTGCACAACAGCAGGTGAGCGATTACTGTGGTTACGAAATAGTTCGATGATCAATTTTTGACGTATTTCTACTTTTCATCCGCGTAGACAATTTGTTGTACCCAAATCCACTTTCAACCACGGCTCATGGCCCTGACAATATTATAATATACGAGTTTATTGGACGCATTCTCGGAAAAGCTCTTTATGAAGGGCTAACAATACAACCGATTTTTGCTCATTTTTTTCTCTCATTCATGAAGGGAGATTATAATTTTCTTCATATGCTAGCTGATTTAAGCACAATCGATCCACAATTGTACGTCTATTTTGTCGTGTTGTCGACGAAATTGGGACTAACATTTTTCATGTGTTTCAAGGTACAATAATTTGATGTTTCTGAAAACTTATGATGGTGATACAGCAGATATGTGCTTAACATTTACCGTGACCGTCAATGATTTCGGTCTCTCTCGTGAAGTTCCCCTTGTGCACGGAGGTTCTTCTCTGGAAGTTACAAATTCTAATCGACATGAATATATTGAGCGCGTCGCAAAATTTTATGTCTATGATCGGGTCAAACAGCAATCAGAAGCATTCAGAAAGGGTTTTTGGGACGTCATTGACCGAGCGTGGCTCAAAATTTTCAGCGAACCAGAATTACAGGTTTTGATTAGCGGTGTTTCCGAAGGAAGGGTTAATGTAGAAGACTGGAAATCACATACGAAGTATATGGGAGGTTATACAAGTTTTGATCGCAATGTCTCCAGGTTTTGGAATGTTGTTGGGACCATGTCATCTCAACACCAAGCCATGCTACTCAAGTTTGTGACAAGCTGCGAGCGTCCTCCGCCTCTCGGCTTTTCATCGTTAAACCCACCATTTGCAATCCAACGAATTGGCATAAGAAAAGACGAAGACAAATTACCCACGGCTTCCACCTGTTTCAACATCTTAAAACTCCCCACATATAGTTCTGAAAGGGTGTTGCGTGATCGTTTAATTTATGTGATCGAATCAGGCGCAGGTTTCGAGCTTGCCTGATTTTTCTCGCATATTCACCATAAATATAAATATGCGCATATATATTTTGTAAGTAAACTTATTATAATCCCGACTTTTACATATTAGATGGTTCGAAACAGTTTATTTTCAAAGATGTGGATGTTTTCAATATTCATAACCTTTAAGTAATATAGTAACTCATTCCCTTCCTCCGCCCTCCAAATTAATTTTTACGCTGGACTTGCTTACCATCTTATTATTATTTCTCAAATCCTCTCATCCTTGTTGTATCGATTGATTTCCTGCTTTCCATAGACATGAGTAGGTTATGGAAAAAAACGATTTTAAATGATATACGTAAAAATAGATGAGCCGAAAAATTACCAAAGTGTGGACAGAGCTTGGATCTCCTAGCAAATACCTCAAAATAGGCGCCGACTTCTGTCCTAAAATTATAAAATTATGCGATTACTCCGTCACCGTTATCAAGCCTGTTCACGTCATCCACACAATTCGCGGATTAACGGTTCTCCATCATTTCAGTTTATTGCCTAAATGTAACGGGAACAAATACTTTTCTGCAAAGGCGTCGACGCATATGTCGCCTTCCTGCATGTTTGCGGTAAAGAAGAATTGTCCTGTGCACTCTTATCGCAACCCGTGTTTAACCCTTAAGTACCCAGGTGCTACTTTTGACTAATTTTTATAACTTCACTTCTAGAAACTCAATTTTCACCATTCTAAGTACCCCAGACTCCTAATCATATTGTTATTGATGTATCTGTAAATTTTTAATGAATGTTATTCAATAGAACTTGAGATATTTTGAAATAACCACTATTTAACTCTACGTAATTTCCTACGAGAAAATTAGGTCAAATAGGGAATGATTTTCGGAGTGATAAACTATCCTTTATATCGGAGTGCTATTCATCATATAAATGTATTATGCTTTGTCTTTGATGAGAAAATGTCAAATAAGTGATAGCCTGTTTCTATCGTGAGATACAAAGCCTTGAAAACACCATATTTTTCAAAATTTTCGAAAATTGCGCGAGTTTGCGTAATTTTTAGCATATCCTTTCAATACGCTCAAAAAATACCATTCTAGGTGCACAATCCTTACATATATTGTGTAAGTGATCTATTTGTATATTTATAGCTTATAATATACGAATAGGTGAGAAATAGCGGGCAACAGTCATCCATCGGAATATACAAATCTCTTTTTGTGAATGAAAAGTCTGCGAATGCGCGAATTGCGCGAGAAGCCCTGTACGAAGCAAAATTGGGCGAGGTAGCCCACCACTCACACAACTCGCCAAAAGAATAACAAAAAAATCGACATATTTGCAATTCATGACTGGATTATTAGTTTTATGAATCATATTTGAATCGAAGCTTATCATTCGAGTTCTTTCTGAATGCTAAGGTGCTCAAAAGGATATATCTACATATAAATAAAAGATTTTGGATTATGGTACTTGTTATTGTATCCTTCACTCCAACATTGCTTGCAAATCGGTTCTTGGCATGAAGCACAACCCATTCTTGAATTCTTGCATTTTCTTCTCTTCTGAGATGGCGTAAGAGTCTCAAGAGTCTCCGATTGATTGTCATAGCACTGTTTACAATAGTTTTGTTTAGAAATGGTATAAAATATTCATGAGTAACAATATCGGTCTGAGCCATTGTTATCGACCAAACTGTTATGTGCCCCATTCAAGTTCTTCTTTTTGATATATTTCCAGATAGTCCCAAGCTCGTAACTTTCTATTTTTGATAACTTGGCATTTAGCTTACAACTAGCATAATGCTTGATCACAACGGAAGGATCCATGAAGAATACTAAATTTACTGGAAGTGACAAAACGGAACGAGGGGCTTGGAATAATTTGTAAATCCAACGTAGATCACATGACTGACCATTCCACGCTACAAGAACACCTTTTTGATCACGGCCTATGTGACGACCTATGAATTCATAGAACTCCTTCCATACGACATCAATCTCATCTGCGTTCATAATTCTATCATCATCTTTAGAAAATCCATGAATGGAGCAAGCCCTCTCATCCCATATTGCATCTTTTCCAGGTCGAACATACTTGTTAAAGGTTTCCTCCTCAATTTCACTCTCAGTTACACCATTCCTATGCACCATCCGGAATACCTGAGCTGATAACTGGACAATTCCACATGATTCTCCAGCCGTTTCGATATTAAAAAAACATATACTAACTTCTCCTTCTTTATGTAGTAATGAGCAATCGATGCCCCTTTCGGAATTTTTCCGCCTTCGTCATTCGAGTGATCCTCGTTGCACTGCACAGAATTACTTGATTTTGGACCACTTTCGGTATTAATTTCTGTTGGATTTAAAGGTTCCGATATCGGA
>Ga0209092_10002109_pt1 | contig 18595 bp, 12 predicted proteins | sample FraStrMetagenome_FD_187446 | JGI IMG/M metagenome (GOLD analysis project Ga0209092, IMG submission 187446) | Marine eukaryotic phytoplankton communities from Arctic Ocean - Fram Strait ARC3M Metagenome (SPAdes) (version 2) | ecosystem: Environmental > Aquatic > Marine > Oceanic | place: Fram...
ATTATAATAATAGTATTACTTATTTTGATTTTCAGAACACATCCATCTCAATCGACTTGATACAATCTTCCTTTTTCCACATCTGCACCAAAATTAAAATTGTGAATAGGTTACTGCTGAGTGACGTAAGAATACATATATTTAGTAGTTTTAACTTTGTACTTATTACGCCAACTTCGTTCGAGTAAAATGGTCAAGTTGGACTCTCTCTTCTCACCGGTACTTCTCTTCAATATCATTATCGCTCATACCCATGCCTTTCTCCAATCGCCCACTGCACCAAAACTGAGTTTCATCCCTCCTGTTGCAAGGCGCACCAACAAACATTGTCATTATCAACATTGTCACTATCAACATCGTCATTATCAACATCGTCAACATCGTCAACATCATTTCACCAAATTGCAACAACAAAAGGATGTCAATAATAACAATCAAGAATCTGACTTTTCATTTGCGCAGAGGATCGAATCTTTGAAAACATTAATTGTGGGGGCCTTAGCGGGAGGAATTGCGTTAACGCCTTTTTCAGCATTGCATGATATTTTGTTAGGTGGAGATCTTGTTAGGAATGGATTGGCACAATGGGAATTTGATACAGACATGGGCTCCATTGAGGCTGGTTTGTTTGCCATTGTCTATCGCTACTGTGTAAGGAATGGCTGATTTCTTACAAGACCTTACAATTCTTTCTTCATGAATTTTTGCTAAAACTGACTTTTATAATTATGTTCCTCCTTTTTTTTTAATGAAAGGTTCGACAAGATGAAAATCCCATGTTGAAACAGGGAGTCATTGGAGCATTTGCCCTTGTCAGAATCTTATCCAAAATTCAAGTTCCTACTACATGCACTGCCGCCCCTCTATCATGTAAGTCCCTATATCCTTGCATAGGAATCAAAAACAAACTTTTCTGTTGTGTAGCTCTGAATCTCATAATCAATAAACACCAAACATCGATTTTTATATTTACTTTTTCAAGGTGGTGAACCATTGGAATATTTCAATTGGGATATGTTGCAGCAAGCTGGACTGAGTGGTATTGAATCAGCTGCATTATTTGGTGCAGCTGCTGCAGCTATGGAATATTGCTTCTCCAGAAATATAATTTCCAAGTTCCGAAGTTAAAAGTATATGATGCCGGACGTGTCACCATTGCGACCAGCAGTCAAAAATCTGCTGTAGGAGTTATGTTTTTAAACATCTGAATTTGTGATGCAACTATGGAGATTGAAAGACACTTATACATTTTTTTTAATCGTAATTAAGATTTTATTCATTTTGTCCTTCATGAGAATGAGTGGAAATGCACAAATTTACTCCATGAACTAATTTCCCAAACATAGTTAAGCTTATCAAAGTTGTAAAACACAGACACAACGAATCATGATATTTTGTTAGGTGGAGATCTTGTTAGGAATGGATTGGCACAATGGGAATTTGATACAGACATGGGCTCCATTGAGGCTGGTTTGTTTGCCATTGTCTATCGCTACTGTGTAAGGAATGGCTGATTTCTTACAAGACCTTACAATTCTTTCTTCATGAATTTTTGCTAAAACTGACTTTTATAATTATGTTCCTCCTTTTTTTTTAATGAAAGGTTCGACAAGATGAAAATCCCATGTTGAAACAGGGAGTCATTGGAGCATTTGCCCTTGTCAGAATCTTATCCAAAATTCAAGTTCCTACTACATGCACTGCCGCCCCTCTATCATGTAAGTCCCTATATCCTTGCATAGGAATCAAAAACAAACTTTTCTGTTGTGTAGCTCTGAATCTCATAATCAATAAACACCAAACATCGATTTTTATATTTACTTTTTCAAGGTGGTGAACCATTGGAATATTTCAATTGGGATATGTTGCAGCAAGCTGGACTGAGTGGTATTGAATCAGCTGCATTATTTGGTGCAGCTGCTGCAGCTATGGAATATTGCTTCTCCAGAAATATAATTTCCAAGTTCCGAAGTTAAAAGTATATGATGCCGGACGTGTCACCATTGCGACCAGCAGTCAAAAATCTGCTGTAGGAGTTATGTTTTTAAACATCTGAATTTGTGATGCAACTATGGAGATTGAAAGACACTTATACATTTTTTTTAATCGTAATTAAGATTTTATTCATTTTGTCCTTCATGAGAATGAGTGGAAATGCACAAATTTACTCCATGAACTAATTTCCCAAACATAGTTAAGCTTATCAAAGTTGTAAAACACAGACACAACGAATTTTTTACTCTAGTGTCTGAATTACATATATTGTAAAGTATTTGGAGTCATTGCGATGCTCGCAGACGAAAAGTAAATAGAACATGTGAGTCCAATGTCTCACACTTTACATCGGAACTATGAAGTTGTTCAATTGGCATGGAAATAACGGTCTCTTTAAAACATTATTTCTCTATATTTAGCACTGAATCGGATTATTATAATTCATCTACATTTCTGAAACATTCATACCCTTGTTGTACAAGCACTACAAAATATTTACTATCCCTTTTGCAATTGATACTTTGTACTAACTTCTTTGGAACAATACAGCGAGGTACTCTATCCTTTTCAATATCATTCGATGGTACATCATTTATTGTTTGGATACCCATTTGAACATCATCATTCGAGTATGATGATAATTCTGAGCTGGAACTTGTTGTTGAATCAAACACTGAGTGACTACCATATAAAATTTTGTGTAGTCGGGGAAAAGATTGCTGTAAGAATTCCATTCCTTTGTTTTGCCGACATAATGTTGTAGGACCAGAGGAACTATTTGATGAAGTATTGTCAAAACGTTTTAATAAGAATATAAATTTCAGCACGTTTAGTAAAACAATATATTTGTTTGACGAATTCATATATGAGAAAAATAGATTGATATAAAGAGGGTGTGTGAGATGGAAATACAGATGGTTGAGAAGATGGTAACAAAGATGGCAATAAAGTTGGATACCTTGTGGGAGTTGAAGACGGAGGCAAAGAAGGTGTATGAGATGGAAATAGAGATGGTTGAGAAGATGGTAACAAAGACGGCAATAAAGTTGGATACATTGTGGGAGTGGAAGATGGAAGTAAAGAAGGTGTATGAGATGGAAATAGAGATGGTGTAGTAGATGGCAACAAAGACGGCAATAAAGTTGGATACCTTGTGGGAGTGGAAGATGGAAGTAAAGAAGGTGTATGAGATGGAAATAGAGATGGTTGAGAAGATGGTAACAAAGACGGCAATAAAGTTGGATACATTGTGGGAGTGGAAGATGGAAGTAAAGAAGGTGTGTGAGATGGAAATAGAGATGGTTGAGAAGATGGTAACAAAGTTTTGAACAAGGATAAATGGAAATGAGATGGTTGAATTTATTGGGTGCATGAATTTTTTAATCCAATATTGTAGAGCATATTTAGGGAAGTATCAGAACAGTACATCATAGAGGTAATGTCATTGAAGACAAGTTGAAAAAAGGTGTGTGAGATGAAAATCGAGAAGGAAGGAAAGTGGATAATGAAGACTTTGATTGCGTTGAATACCTTGTGGGGATGGAAGATGGAGGCAAAGAAGGCATATGAGACGGTAAATTAGATGGTGTAGTAGATGGCAACAAAGACGGCAGTACAGTTGGATACCTTGTGGGGATGGAAGATGGACGAAGTGATGGGAAATGAGAAGGAGCCAAAGAAGGAAAATTTGTGGGATATATTGTAGGATAGCGAGTGAACGATTGCGTTGGATATTTACTCAACAATTCTTGTATTGTGTTTACGGCACTTTCTCCATGAGAGTTACTATATATACCACTCCAGGCATTGTACCATCCGCAGCCGAATAGTGGATTTGAACACGAAGGAACATTTAGTTTTCCCGGATGAACATCTTCAAAATGTAATAAGAACTCCTCACTACTCATAGGGATCAATGTTGCATACCTATTTACCAAGTCATATACAGCTTCTGATTGAGGAAGGGTTTTCTCCTTAATCTTATTTTTCAAAGCAATTTCGTTCTCTGGTTCAATACCCCAAAAATCTATTTACAATAGTAATTTGAAATTGAAAAATCGACAATCCTCAAAATCTTTCAAAGAGAGCAAAGAAAACATACAATAAAAAACTTACGAATGAGAAGGCTCAAATCATATCCAGCTGCCATAGAAAGGCGGAGAGTCCGATCATCAGTTACTGATAGTCCTTCTATAGAATTGTTGTTCCCATAGCTGCGATAATGTAAATTTTCCTGATAGAAAAAATTTATCAAAACCTGCCAACCGAAAAGTCTCGCAATATCTACATACTTTGCATAACCACGATGTTGATATCTGAATTCATCTCTTTGAGTATTGGTATGATCCATATTATTACCTTGCCGAAAGTTTTCTGTGACCATCCAACTAATTGCAGCATTATCAATAGACCAATTGCCATCGCGTTCAAGTGATTCTGAAAACGCTATATCCAAATCTAAATTATCCTTGACGTTACGAATGTATGCATGATATAAATTAACAATCGCTTCATGCTCTCCTCGATACATGGACGTGATTTGACAGTGACCCAATTCATGAAAACATACATCTGAGTTTTCGGAGAAAGGTCCTTCCGCTATAAGCCAATGGGTTGATAATCCCGGCAATGAATGATGCCCGGCTGTAACTGGACCATCGGGCCCAGAATGCACCAAATTATTTATTTGAGGATATCCAACACCAAAGGTTCCATGCCTAATTGTTATGTCTGCTTGTATATAAAGAACATGATCATTGCGTTTATCTACTGGATATCCTTTCAGTTCAAGAATCCCCTCCATAGAACTATGGTAGTCTTCAACCAATTGTTGAATATGTGCATAATTATAATTGTACATCCATGATCGTGGAACATTCAAAAGAAATAAGTCTGTTTCAAAATCAGCCCATGGGCTAGGAGTTATTCTTAAAGATTCCCATTCTTGTTCTGAAGTCGTATATACACTTGTGTTGGAATAAATAGGTGCCTGTACCACTCCGCCTGTTATGGAAATTTGAACTATCCCTTCATCTGCCATAAATGGTACCATTATATATATGCCTCCACCTAAGGGGCTCGCTATTGCAACAGTGCTATTATTGATGTCATAATTGCAAGTAACTCGATTCATTCTCTTATTCACATTTTTATTTTGATGATCAGCATTGGCAGCACCAACTCGAATAGTATATTTTTTGCCAATTATGAATTCTGGAACGGATACGAAGGCAATTTCACCGGGTGGTAAATATAAGCCTGTTGTTCGAATTTTAGGATCTTCATCAAAACAAACTGGACGACCCCAGGATTTTGGATTTGTGGCTTTTATAGTAACATTATAAACAGTGGAAGAATTAGATGGTGGATCAACATATCCTGGAAAAAAACGAGATGTTTGCCATTTTCGTCCCCATAAAAACGAAGCGCATTCGGAGATGACGGAAGAGTATAATCGTGTTTGATAGGCTAGTGTAGGCAATGTAGCATGATAAATCTCATCTAAGATTGTTTGCTGAATTTGTAACATAGCCCGCTCTAGATCTAAACCATCGTCCTGTGTATCTGTTTTAGGTATGCCATTTATTGTTTTTGAACTTAAAAATAAGGGTCCATGACGAACTTCATAATCATCAACTAGATCTAATGCTGCTTCCATGAGATGAAATTCAGTTTCTAAAAAAGCGGAGCCTTTGTCGAAGTCCATCATAGTTTGTTGAATTTGTGTTTTATTGAATTCCAACGAATTTTGAACATAAGCTGAAAGTGTATTTATTGTTGCTAGAAGAGCTTGCATGTCACCATTAACATGCTCATCCACGTTTACAGTCTCCCCATGAAAAAACAAATTTCGTAGTTCTAGAGAGTGCGCGAATTCGCATCCAGCTTCACAGGCATGAGACCCACAATCATTTGAACTGCCGAAACCAAAGCCTACAGGACATCCACAACTATCGGATCCAAAACATTTAACTACGCCTGTTCCAAATTGATAAAAAGGATTGAATCCAGCCTCCCCTATTTTTTCATGATTCCAAGTATACACACAATCAGGGGCATCATTGGCTATTCTGCATTGAGCTTTACAAGCTTCCAGATCTTCACTAAACCAAGCAATGTGGCATCCTTCCGTGCATGGAACGTTGTTGCAACCTCCGGCTCCTTTAGTGCAACAATATCCAGCATTATTGCAGGCTTGTGTGCATGTTTGACGACTATTTATGTAATCTATGAGGGAGTAGGAATTTGGAAGAGGAATAAAAGTTTTCGGACAAGTGGAATTATTCATGTCGAAATTAGAATTTTTGTAAAATGCATTGCTGGGAGAGATGAATACAAGGCACAGGATTATAACCCTTGAGATTTTGGCATCAAGGGCTTTCATGTTTATTATTCCCTTGTCTTGCTTTTGTGTGCCTATTTTATACTATATTCATACTATATTCATACCATATTCATTTAGATATTGGTTGAAGATTTCACATTAGAGAAATATTGTGTTAATCAAAGTTTCCCATGCAATTTCAGAAAGCATTAAGTTAATCTTATGTTGTTAAATATTTTTTCCTCCCCGCTTTGAAATAACTCATTTGCATATTAGGATTTTATGTAGAAATTAGTATGTTAAATATTACAACGTAAATAAATTATTTCGTAACAAGCTAAATTGAATCAAGACAGTGTATAAGCTGTGCCGTTCTTTTTTACTTAGGTGCTTACATTCCTGTACTACCTGCTTAATATCAGCTTTCTGATATGCATTTTTTATTTTATTACTTTTTAATTACTTTTTATTACTTTTTAATTACTTTTTTCATCATCCTGGACAGGCCGACTCCATTTTGTTATTTATAGAATATTCGATACACATGAAAACGAACTCAATCCCTCTCTAAAGCATTGTTTTGCAGATTGTAAAATAAACACTTAGAAGATTACAAATGCTCCACGATTTACAAATAAGACAATCCTGTCATTGTGTCCTATTTGAATAGATTTCAAAACTTATGTTCTGTTAATTACTTAGGTTTAATTGAGGACCGTTGATTTTACTTCAAATAAGGACTTACAAATTACTTAAAGGCGGCAAGAATGATTCGGAGTGAAAATAAAAAAATTAGAAATCGTAGTGCTGTACGGTACCAATTAAAATGACATGCAAGAACTAGTCAAAGTGCGCTACGGTACGGTACTTACTGCATCAATTATTATTATTACCGCTCAAACCGCTCCTATTTTCATTCATCAACATTACAACAGTACCCACACCTTTTCCTTATTCATTGTTTATGAAAGAATGAGTAATAAGTCGTTTCTCCCTTTCCGCGAACGTGATTTAAGTCTATCTATGGAAGATGAGAACTTTGATGGATATATGGAAACTGCAATCGACCCTGGCCCCTATATGTTAATCTTTACCATCATTGTAAGCTCCATTATCATTTTGAGTCTTCCAGTTTGGGTTGTATTGGGGAAACGATATGAGAAGAAGCGAATTTTGGAAGAAGAAGCCGCTCTGATTTTTGCCGCCAAAGATGGCGATATCAATACTATGAATCAACCAGTTAATAATATAACAGAACCTCCTTCACAAATGGCAGCTACAAAAGGACGTAGTAAAAAGCGACATGCACGCAGAAATAATGACGATCTAGAAGTAGATCTAGAAGCTTCTAATCGTAAATCCAACAATAGCACCAATGAAGTCACTTTTTCTCTTCCAGAAAAACCTCGTCGCCATAATAGCAACAAAACTCGTGGGGAAGATCCTTCAGTAGTTTCTAAAAATACACGCACATCAAGAGCCTCTAGAGCTTCACGTAACAGTCGATACAGCGATTCACAAAGTGTCATGACAGGTATGACCAATGCTAGCTCTTACATTCATGGAAGAACCAAAAGTGAAGTTAGCGGCACAGCTAGCAGTTTAGCATGGAAAAACTTGGTGGATAAAGTCATCATGCCTCCTTATCAAGATGATGAATCCCGATCTGTTTTGACACGAGATGATCGATCTTTGAATCCTGGAATGTCCCGTCGTTCTGCTGCTACCTTATCATCCGTCGTATCTTCTTCCAGTGGCAATTTTGCCCAAACCACTAATATTCTGGACACTCGAGCAACACGTCGAAGAGGAAGATTATATAATAATATTGGAGATAATCGAAAAAGACGCACTCAAAAACAAAGTCGCAGAGAAGCCGTTTTAAATCCGTACACAGAAGCAGATATTCCACGTTACAGCCGTCGCAAAGCCACACGCAATTGGAGCGATACTAAATCAGACATTGTCACTATTAATGAAAAAAAACAATCTTCCAATCAAACCGTCGTTTCCGAAATGTATACCACTCAGAGCACAATGACAGGCCGATTCAGTGCAGGATCCAATCCCAATAGTAGAGGACGATCTCGATTTGGTTTCTCTTCGAAAAAACGCTCTACATCTCCTATCTCCATTGCTCCATCGATGCTTTCTCGTATTGATGATGATATTTCTCCTAATGACGCCGCAGATGCCAATGATCCAGGCCAACCCAGTTTATATCCAGACGAGCAGGATGAATTGCAGATATGCTGTGGGAGCAATGCGTTATGGAGACCTTCTACTATGTTTCAAGGTTTGGATTATTTGATTGATCTTGCTCAGCCAGACAGTGAGACACGCCGTATCTTAAAATTGGGCATTCCTTTCACATTGGCAGTGGTACTGGAAAGCATTTTTGAGATTGTGGAAGTTGCATTGGTAGGTAGGTTTGTAAGTACAGAAGCATTGACGGCCTATGCATTGACTGATTTGTTGGGAGGAACTACGGGGGAATTCATTGGAGGGCTGTACGATGCTGCCATGACGGTTTGTCCTCACGCAATTGGAACTGGAAATAATTATTTATGTGGTCAATACATTCAAATCACAGTATGGCTCTATGTCTTTGCGCTCATTCCTGAATGTTTGTTCTGGTGGTATTATATGGATGATTTGGTTGTGTGGTTTGGTTTATCTCAAGAAGTTGGAGATATGGCTCAGGCTTATACACGAGTTGCAATGTTTGGAGAGATTATTGGTGAATTGGCGGATATATTTCATGGGTTATTAGAAGTTACTGAACATGAAGCATTTAGTGCTACCATCGGTATTGTGGAAGGATTGGTCGGTGTGACCACTGTATGCTATTTGCTATACTTTTATGAAATGACCTTGGTAGATCTGGCCTATGTTGAAATTGTTTTGAATACGATTTTCTTCATTATTACCATCGTGATTTCGTGGAAATATGGATGGGTGAAAGAATATGTCCCTGGTATGCTTCAAAACTTTGCTCTCAAGGTATGTTATTCGTGATATACTGATTTTCGTATTCATGATGTGAAATGATGCAATCACATTATTGACCACTTTATTGGATCTTTGATTTGCAGAACAAAATTGCAACCAAAAATGTCTTGAACACGGCCTGGCCTTTGGCATTAGGATCCTTATTAGCATATGCTGAGGTACGTTGTTAAGTAATTTCATGTACATGCATAATTGAATCGAATGAAATAAAGATTTCATCAATAATTATTCACCCTTTCCATTTATCACTTCATTAGTGGGAAGTGCTTACCATCTTTGCAAAATACTTGGGTCCCGCCGAAGTTTCTGCGTGGGCCATTTTGGGATATATTTGGGAAACTTTTGAAGCTAGTACAGAGGGCATTGGAGATGCTGCTGAAGTCCGTGTCGCTTTTCATTTGGGAAAAGGAAATCCCGAAATGGCACGGATATCGTCTCAAAAGTCCATGCTCTTGGGAACCATCTTTGGTACTTTTCTCACATCTCTCTTCTTCATCATCGGAGATACTCTCCCTACCTGGTTTACTGATGATGTAACATTGCAGGAAATGATTCGTTCCCTTTTGCCCATGATAGGAATTGGAAATGTAACCATGACGTTTGGATTTATGTGTTGGGCTATTATTGGAGCTCAAGGAAGGTATCGGTTGGCTACACTCGTTGCTTTTGTTACTACGTGGGGAGTAACATTACCTATGGCTGCTGTTATGACCTACGTGTTCCGATTTAATTTACAGGGAATTACAAGCTCAGTAGTGATTGGATATTCTGTTGCCATGACGGTAATGTCATACATTGTGTTACGATCGGATTGGGCGAGATTATCCAAGATTATCATAGATTTGAATAAAATAACGGGAGGCGAAGATAGTTCCGATTCCGAAGGGGAAGGTGCGTATTCGAGTTCTAGTTCAAGTGCAAGTTCGAGTTCGAGCTCAGAGGATAGTGATGATGACGATGACGATTTTTGATCTCCTGAATAATCGATTTGTACAAAGTATTAAATAATACCACAATCTTTGATAGATAAACAACTTGTTTCATGTCTGCATATTATATGTTTCCATTTGTATCTCAATTGTATATTCATCTTATAGAGCATACTTCAAAAATCAAATCGGAACCAAATTTACTCAAATCGATGAGAATTCATGTAGATGGGCACTCATGCTGCACCTGATGGATTTAATCATGTTACTATAAGCCTTTTTTTAGAAACATTTACTATATGGAAGATCATGTTGTTTTAGTATTCGTAAGATAACATAAATTAGAAGCATTATCAAATATAAATAAAATGAGTAGTAGCATCAAAAATTATGCACGCCGTATTTGGGTTCTTCTAAATTAGTGGAACCCTGTCTCTAAGAGTTTCTGTTCTCTTTCTTTACCGGGCCCACAAAATCGGCGGATTAAGGATTTCGGAAGAAACTCGAGATTTATCGCCGCCGTTTTTCTACGACAACAATATGAGGTTTTATGTAGAAAACCTCCGGATTAAAATGGGACGTATTAATAAATAATAAAAATAATCGGGAAGAAAACTCGAAGCAAAAAATGAATGGCTTTCAAATCAACTTACAGTATTCTACTGAACTTATTCCATGCTGTCTCACCGTAAAAGAAATAAAAAAGTGAAGGAATAATATTATTATGCTTGGATAGCATCAAAAATTAAGAAAATGTCCACTTCTTCATCATCAGCCGAAACAGCAAAACGAATTAAGAAACTAACGAAAGAACTGTTTAATATTTATGATAGTACAAATCTCACGAATGCAGGCGAACGGCAAGACGCTGCACGCCTAGATGAATTAAGGCGTATATATATGAAGTTACTTGCTGATGGTGAATTGCAATTATATCGAAATTCTTATTCGGATGATATTAAGGAGAAGTGGAATCAATGGTTATGTAGCCAACACTCTAAATTTGTACGACAGCTTTGTGATCGAATCCAACTTGGGCGAAAACACGCACTTCGAACTTTTTGTGGCGTAATTGCTTCCTCTCCGATAGTTGATGCAAAAGTAAGTGATAAATCAAGAAAACAACCAGAAGTCATTGATGAAATGTTGGTGAATCAATTGGTGAAAGCTCTATGTGTTCGAAAGATTACCATCAAGTCAAGTTCAAAGAAACGAAAACGCCAGAAAAATCAAGAAGAATCGTTCGCAAATGAGAAGGCTCTTTACACAGACGAATCGATGCTTAATTTACTTCAGACTGAATTTTTTGGTCCTTATAAAGATGCTCAATATTATGTTCTTGTGGGGATAAAAGATCTTGCAAAAAGGTTGTCAATAGCAAATGAGTTTAAAGTTGATGCTAATAATGATATGGAAAAGATGGAAGCATCTATTGTGGCAGAAAATGTCTTGAATATACTTATGCGCGTTAAGATTGCTGGATCGCAAGAAGGGCTTGATAATGGTTCATATTTGATTCAGCCTCCAGTTGTTGAAAGTCGAACTAGTACAGCTGGGAATAATGATGATGTTGATGAGGGTTATGATAGCAATGAAGAGACTGACTCTTCCGACTCTGAAATTGAAAGCGAAGCAGTAAAAATACCTCAAAAAAAACACAGAAAGAAATTAAATTCTTCCTCGCTCATATCAAAACCAGCAAAGAAAAGTCGCCATATTAAAGATTCACGGCTTGCTATTCAAATTCTTTCACGGCATCGAAGTGTCCTTGGTGAAGCTTGGCTATCGTGTCTATCACTCCCCTACCTGCCTATGAAAGCACATAAGCGAGCACTTCAATACATACCCAAAGAAGTCCTTCCGATCATGCGGAATCCTCTTCGATTGGCAGATTACATGACGAAGTCATATAAAATAGGAGGTATCACATCGGTCCTAGCCTTGAATGGACTTTTCATATTAATGACCCAAAATGGACTAGAATATCCACAATTTTATTCTTCATTGTATGCTCTGATTGGTCCCAAAGTTTTTTATACCAAGCATCGAACTCGATTTTTTCAACTGCTAACTATCTGTTTATCCAAATCTGAAATGATTCCTGCATATGTCGTTGCTGCATTTTGCAAACGACTATGTCATTCGGCATTATCAGCACCGCCTTCGGGAGCTCTGTTCACATTGGCATTCGTTAGCAATTTGATAAGAAAACATAAGGAATGTGCTTGTTTGATCCATCGGGGTGGAGGAAAGTTGTTAGAGGATGCATTTGATGCTGAGGAAAACGACCCTTCAAAATGTCGAGGTAAGTTTTCATGAGCTTTGAATAATATTCGTTTTTTACAAAGATACTGTATCTAATATGTCTTCATGTTTTTCGCAATCTTACCTTTCACATATTGGATCAGCTATTGAATCATCTTTGTGGGAGCTTTCATCTTTCGAAAAGCATTATCATCCTGCCGTCGCAGCACTCGCCAAAGTTTGTGGACAAGAGGATGAAAAAACTCCGTTACATGACATGGATGAGTTTCTTTTACACACTTACAAATCTCTCTTCGAACAAGAGAGTAAGAGAAGAGCTAAAAAGACTCCGTTGACTTTCACCGAACCGAAACTGTTGTTTTCTTCTGATGACGTTTTCAACGGAATCCTGCAAATTTCAACATGAGAGCAATGTCAAACTAATCATGATTGTACATAGTGTATTGTAGCACTTCTTTACAATTATGCACACTTCTATTTGCTTAACGGATATTTAATTTAAAAAATTGGTCTAGGAAAATTAGATTCTATCATTATTTGTCCATGTCTTTCTTTTCATCGCGCACGGAATCATTGATGCCGCTCTTCCAATTTGTAAAATATCCCAATACACAGTACACCGTATCTGGTGCATCAAATCCATTAAACGCGGTGCCTAATCCAAGTCCTCCGCCAAAACCACCACAGCCTAAATTTGGAAAAATTAGCCAGTCTCGATTAGCCTCAAGATCGTTTGGAAGAAGTAATGATTTACATACTTGATCAAGCCCATCGCACGTTGGTCCCCAGACAGTTGCATTCATTAATTTTGTTGTCTTAATGCTTTGAAGACTATTGAATGAGTGATTCGATTTTGACAAGGAAATCGAATTTTCATCCTCTTTCTTTCTTACACCATAGAGTGGCATTGGGAGAAAGTTACTAGCATTTGTGTCACATGCAGTCTTGGTTGAGCTTAGCGATCCATAACATCCATCATCAATAAAATAATGAATATCTACTTCTGATAATCGTGTTTGATTGCTTGAATCTAAATCATTTCGAAAATCGTTGTCATTTGTTTTTTCGTTGATGTTTTTGTCACCTTGGTAAGACTTCTTGACTCCTATTATGCGAGTGCATAATCCTCCGGCATGAGCTACAAGATGAAGACTAACATCAGCAGTATATCTCACAGCACAATCTTTCAGTGAAACTCTGCCATCGACATTATCATTACTTTGTTTCTTGTTGTAGGTACATTTAGAAAGAAACACTTGAGCTTCTCGGTTCGTAATTTGTTTATCAACATGTTTTGCTAGAGCTAATGCAAGCATCTTTGCTTTTGGCTCTGTAACAGGCAATGGAAGGCTCGTAAAATCAAAAATAATTTCTGGCTGATTGAGTATGCATACAAACAATAAACGTATATTGCGCAAAAAAGAACAAAAGTTCCGAAGATCTTTTTCAACATAACAACTCTCTTCAGGTGAAGGTAAATCCACATCATGATTACGATGAAGTGATTCCACAAATGATAAGTCGATGCTGACGCCGATCAATTGTCCACCATGAGTTTTTGCTGTATTGCTGGTATTTATGATAAGACTTTCGTAATTTGACAGTAGTCCAGGTGAAATATCATTGCTGGAAATGTCTGTTGAGTGTACTTTAATTTTTTGGGAAGGAATACGTAAGATGAATTTTTTTAAGATGTAAGACGGAATCATCATCTGTGATTGCTCAATTTGATATTGTTTCAGTTGAATTTGCCGTTGAAATCGTTCTTTAAATTTCTTTGCAACTCTCTCTAGTCGTTCAATTTCCTCCGGACCATCAATTGTCAACTCCTTATCAAATGAATGAAATGGATGAGAGCTATTATCATCGTTGCTCAAATTAGGGATGGATTGTAGATTGGCCGACTCAAATTGAAGAAGAGACTTGAAAAAACTATCTGGTTTACGTGGTTTACTTGGATCATCTAACAATAAAGTTTCCATTTCTTTGTATATTTCATCTTGATACATTTTAGTTTTATCATTTTCGTCTATGGAAGTTGTAGCTGATTGTTTAGACCTCATTCGTTTCTCTTTATATTCCATTTCCATTGCCTTCCGAACTGCATTAACGTCTTCTCTACTCGAACATCTCAAACCAACTTTCATCCTCAAAAATAATCGCAAAAGTTGTAAATCTCTGTTTTTTAAAACATCAAATTGAGATTCAATGAAGACGAAATTGTCACAACCGATATTTTGGTGCTGTTGCTTTTGTCGTTGTCTCTCATGAAAGCCTTTGTAACGATTAGCTAGTCCCATACTGGTACCACTCATCATAGTATGGAAATCCACATGAGCGGAAACTACAGCTGCTAAATCGAGCAATAGGAAAGCTCGATCATGATTGGAACTATGTGCTAAATCTGTCAGTGCCGTTGAAAAACAATAATCAGCAGGTAAAATTGATATGGATGAAGATTTCATGAATTCAATTTCTGCCTTAACAGCAGCAAGTCTATGATATTCATTCAATCGAGAGGCGAGTCTATTTCTTCCATTTGACTCATGATTTTGTACCTGAAACTGGCTCTTTGATATTGAAACTTTTTCTTTTTCTTGTTTTTTTGGAGAAAAAATTTGACCTATTACAGAGCATATTGATTTTTGAATGACATTCCAAGTTTCATGAACAGGTAACGATTTTTTCCTCTTGTCGTTTTCCATTTTATTCATTTTCTGTCGAAGTCCTTCATTTGTAGCGCGGCGGTCTGCCCATGCTTTTTCTAGACCTTCCAGTTTTTCTAATCTATTCATCTTTTTGACAACTCAATCACAGTCCAGAAGATGTCGGCAGTGAGTGATATAGTATGATGGCTTTGCGAATTTGTTGAAGGAGCAATCGAAGTTGTAAAAGATTGGCATAATAAACTGCACTAAACCGTCTCGTTATATTTTTGAGGATTTTTTTATCGTAGACGCAACGAACTCACAATTTTCTATAATTTTAATTGAAATTTGGCTTGATTCTTCGACATGATACATTCAATAATTAATATATAAATTTGCTCACATATCTCACATATCTACCTCATTTTCACTGGAACTTATAAAACATTTTGCAACACATTCCTTTTCTTCAATATGATAAAAGTCCATTTTTCACTCCTTATCACTGTTTCTTGTCTTCGGAAGATCAAGAATCTATTTTATGTCACCCATAAATAAATATACTCTGCTGTTTAAGAATTCAAGTTGCTTCAAAAATTAGTGTTCTTCATAACGGCTTAACTGTGCTATGCTGCGAATGTAGCAAATACAAACTGCACTGTAAGATATTGTGCATGAACTCATTTGGGGTACGGTAATATTTTATTGCATTAATTTAGTTTTAAAATCCTCATCTTGCACAAGTCGTCGTTCAATGTCAATCATAAATTTCAAATCATCCTTACTCAAGGTATCTGATCCGATACATTCTTGAATCACCTTCATCAATTCATAATCATCCTTGTCTTGAGATGTAATCATGACAGACAAATCTAAATCACCTACGGCATCACGTTGTTCATCATTTAATTTACTCAGAATAACACTGACTTGCTTCTTCACACGATGTACTTCGTCATCTTCTTCATCTTCATTGGTAACGGCATCCAAGGAATCAAACTTGGATTGAAGCTGATTTGTAATCCAATCAATGTCTTCTTCGGACAAACGTTCCTCCATGGGAATTTGACGCAATTCTTCTAGCGTAATACCACCATTCTGACCATATTTTTGCATCATTTGTTCCTCCCAGGCTTTATCCTCGTCGTCCCATTCAATATCCGCAGGGGGTCCAGAATCATGTTCAAAGTCTACTCCTCCCTGTTCCACTTCCATCGATTCACGGAGTTTGGCAAGACGTTCATCTTCTTTTTGAGCTCGTTTTTTTTCCTTCTGTGTGAGATTTTGGGTTTGAATGTCTTTGGCTAAGAGGAGAGGATATGGTTCGGAGTTTCCCTTGGGTCCGAATTCATGTTTGAGTGAGATTGGTTTTCCTAACACAGTAGTGGATTTGGATGCTATGGTATCCGTATCATTGTTGTTGTTGTTGTTGTTGTTGCTGTTGTTGCTGTTGTTGCTGTTGTTGGTGGTGGTGGTAGAATTAAAGACAAAGAATTTCGAAGGATCTTCCATTAACAATTTAGCACCCTCTTTTTCTTGAGCTGATTCATTTGCCAAGATTTCCAAACTGGGTGCAGGGATCTTTTTCTGAGGACGAATGATGGAACGATCGTAGCGATTCCCTTTTATTTGCATATTGGGTGCATTTTGAAGATATTCCTCCTGTAACATTCGATATTGTTTCTGAAGCAAAATAGCTCTTCCACGGTTTTGTACCAATGCACGTAATTTCGCCTTTTCCTGCCATTGAATCACATCGCGACGACGTTCTGGTGTCCAAAAGTTGGAATCAAAATTGGATTGAATGAAAATGTATTCTTCCAGTTTCTCCAAAATGTATTCTTTGGGAGATTGCAATCTTCGATTGCGTGGTTGAGTATGTGTTTGATACCTCCAAAAAGTGGCATCTTCTGGAACGACGCCTATAAGATAGGGTGTGCTCCATAAGAGTTGCTCTGCTTCCCAGCCACCAAGTTGCTCTTCTACTTCTTCCGGTGACGTCATCCAATGCACACTTTCTTCTTCTAACTCTTCTAAAAATAACATTCGTGCTTTTCGAAATAAATCGTTTCGTGTCTCTCGTTTGATCTGCTGCATTTCCAACTCCTTTTCAAACTCTTTGGCACGTTCGGCCTTTTCTGCAATATCACGTTTGGCGTTTTCGATCGATCGTAAATTTTTAGCTCGTTGCCGTTCTTGTTTTTTAAGTAAGATTTCTTGTCGTTCCTTGGCCTGTTTGGCCTGCTCCAGTGCTTTTTGGGTGGAGATTTCCTCTGCATATTGTTTTCGTAAGGCGCTAACTTGTTTATTGTATAATTGACGTTGTTTTTCATATCGTTGCGCCATTGCTTTTGGGTCTACTTCCTTCGAGTTTGTTTGAGTAGAAAACCAGTGATAACTGGGTCGATGCAACGGTATCCATTGGGTTCGTCGTATGGATGGATGACGATATAGGATTTGACCAAATGTCATCTTATTGCGGTGTGTGTCTCTGGTGAAGGATAATCAGAGACGAAGATGAGTCTGCAGTAACATAGCCTTGATGTTTGTTTCAGCACGCTATAGTACTATACAGGACCCTACGTAACTTAATTCAATTATTTTCAATGACAGATTCTTACATTTAATTTGTGTGTGGTGTTGCTGAGATTATCATTTTGATTGTTAGCAACTGCAGTGTCTGCATAATTAATTACGTATCCGTATCAATGACTGTGAAACAAATCTTTCAGAATGCAAGGAGTGTTGCAAATCTTTCCAACACAAACTACTATCCAGCATACAGCAGTACAGTACCTGCATGACCATCAAATTGCATCTTTCCTTTCTTACTTCTGTTTCAAGCTGCTGTATTCAGTATAATAGTTGTTCGTCGTACAGCAGTGTTTTGCATAGTACCGTACATTGTAAAACTTTATTTGAATTAAGTTCATTGCCTTTGTTTCATAATACATTCTTTTCTTGCAATGATGATATGATAAAAAATAATCTTACATTTTGTCAAACCCAAGAAGAAAATAAATATCATGGAAGTCGTAATAAAAAGTCAATCATTCGAATTCGGTCCTAATAAATATGATACATTGCATTTTCAACCATTATTGTGCAGGAGCACATTTTGAAAGCCATTTAAATTTGAATTTGATACTCAATTCGTTTTTTATACTTTAGTTGACTATAATAATTAATTCTTTTATTCGTAGAAACGTCAAGTGAAAGTTGAGTTGCATGAATCAAAAAGAAATAAAAAAGACGCATGTATGTGTGAATGCAGAATATGTAGTCCTCGAGTACTCTAGAATTATTCGATGACTAAGACAACCGTTAGTAAGAGAGTCATCTTAATTAATATTCGTATTGGGAGTTGAACCATATCTACGTCGTACACAAATCGACGTCTAATTAAAAAAGGCAATCCTAAG
>Ga0209092_10002110_pt1 | contig 18588 bp, 17 predicted proteins | sample FraStrMetagenome_FD_187446 | JGI IMG/M metagenome (GOLD analysis project Ga0209092, IMG submission 187446) | Marine eukaryotic phytoplankton communities from Arctic Ocean - Fram Strait ARC3M Metagenome (SPAdes) (version 2) | ecosystem: Environmental > Aquatic > Marine > Oceanic | place: Fram...
CAACCTTGGAGATTTACTCCCCCACGGACTCTACCCCTAGAGTAGAGAGTACTTCGAGATGCTAGCATTGGGTAGCACCTTACTATGTGGGTGCTCGCTCGTTGGTAACGCACTGGCCTTGGTTATTCACTTTTATTGATATAACGCTCGTTGGTAACGCACTGGCCTTGGTTATTCACTTTTATTGATATAGTGCGTTACCAACGAGCGAGCATACCAACGAGCGAGCAATGCTCGCTCGTTGGTAACGCACTATATCAATAAAAGGTAACGCACTACCGGTATATCATTCACTTTTATTGATGTAGTGCGTTACCAACGAGCGAGCATTCAAAGTGAATGATATAGTGCGTTACCAACGAGCGAGCGAATCGCTCGCTCGTTGGTAACGCACTACCGGTATATCATTCACTTTCATTGGTATAGTGCGTTACCAACGAGCGAGCGCTCGCTCGTTGGTAACGCACTATATCATTCACTTTTATTGATATAGTCCGTTGCTCGCTCGTTGGTAACGAGCTATATCAATACGTAGTAAGGTTGCTGTCTATGACCAACGCATGACGTTTTTTCGCCATTCAGACCAACCCACTCAATGCCGTTAGGCCGCATAAGTCTTCATTTTAAGATATATATATATTATTTCTTCACAATTTACTTTTTGTTACACTTGTCTTATAATATATCTTTTATTCCAAAGATTCGACATCATGTCTTCTCTTTTGTGAAGACTAATGAACTTACAATTTCAGTTCTAAAAGCTTATGTTTCACCAATTCATGTACCTCAAACTCCTTATCATAGTAGTTTTGATGTCTCTGCAAATTTGTAATGAATGTGATTTAAGTGAAGTTGAGATAATCTGGAATAACCACTTCAAAGGTCTACGTAGAATCCTACGAGAGAATTTAGTCAAATACTGAATGAATTTTTGGGGTGATAAACTATCTTTGTAAAGTCGTTCAACGAGCCATATATGTCTTTTATCTTTTGCGATAGTCTGCCTCTATCGTGAGATATAGAGTCGCGAAAAGACCATTATTTTGCGCTATCCGGGCCCCTTTTAAGCGAAATTTTGTAACTTCAATTTCTATAAACTTACTTTTTACCATTTCAAGTACCCCAAACTCCTTATCATAGCGTTTTTGATGTTCCAATGAATTAAAAATAATACGGAGGAAACGAAATACTCCAGAATAACCACCAAAGAAGTCTATGTAGAATCCTGCGAGAACTTTAGTTCAATCAGTGCATGATTTTTTGGGGTGTTAAACTATCTTCGCAAAGTCGTCGAATCAATCATGTGTATCTGTGATCTTTTTTCTTCATGCGGGATGTTTTAAAAAAGTGATAGCTTGCCTCTTAGATGGGTTACGTAGAATTTGTGTGCACGCTGCGCAAAAAATCAAAATTTTGTGTGTGAAGCTTCTCCAGGAAATGGTTAATACCGATTTCTCTACTTATGTTTTCGAACAATGTGTATGAAAGGAGTTTCCTGTTCCACTTTTTCAATGGACAGGGGATTGACTCATATTTTCTATGCTCTATTCTCGACATTGTACAGAGAAATAACTTAGAATTTGTGACTTTTAGGGAAGAAAGAACTTATAACGTCTAAAAGCTAAATTAACATTCAACCGCTCCCCCTCACGTTCAATTGACTTGACTTGACTTGACTTAGTCCTTCCGCGTCTCTTATTATTCCTCATATTCCATCCTATCATCATAATCGCTTACAACCGATATCATGAAATCTTCTTCTACCTTACCAACACCTGCATCCACAACAACATCACTTGATCCAGTCCTCTCATGGGGTTCTTCTGTAAACATCAGCGAAGATCTACGCCGTACCATCCGCGCCGAATGCGAACATCTCGACGCCTCCATTGCCGCCGTGACGTCTCAGACGAACACTGAATCCCGCAAGACTCAATCCCTGGCGAAGGATTTGAAATTCTCGGAACGGGAGATGCGTGACCTGGCTCGTGGAGGCAGCGAGGAGGTGGAGGGATGTATTATGAATGGAACCGTTTGCGCGCGTATGAAAGATCAGCTTCAGTCTGAGGTAGGTAGGTTGTTGTATGCCGATAGCGTTAGCCCAAGGAGTACAGCAGTGGATGAAAACAATTTAGGGCGAAAGGGTACTACGAATATTGACGATGCTGCGCAGCATCCGTCTGACGAGTTGGATACCCTCACGTCCTATCTTGCCAGTCGTAAGGCTGAATTTGCATCGTTAGCGGCTCAACACAAAGACAAAGCGGTTGCAATTCATAATATCCAGGCTCAAACGAAAGAAATTGATAAATGGACTCAATCATGCTTCGATCGCATATCTGGAGAGCATTTGTTGAAGGAACGTAGTGCTATGTCTGACGAAGTTGATGGGAAGAAGCGCGAGCTTTCAGGCGAAAAGTCGAAGATGCGCAGTATGTTGGAACAAGTGCAGAGGTCGCGGACTCGCAGTGGAGAGCATGCCCAGCAAATTGCAGACTTGAATAAACAGATTGTTGTGTTGAAAGAAACGAATATTCAAGAAGAACGAGCTTTAGGACTTCAACGGGACGCTATCCGAGAGATGGATTCTGCCTTACAAACTGAACTCTCACGAATCCAGTCTCGACTTTGTTCTCTCAAGGATACACTCGCAGTCCATCGACGCTTCAATGATGAAGTAAAGTCTACAAATGAGCATGAACTGGACATCAAAGACAGACGAGGAGAAATCAGCAAAGAAACTAAGGCATTACTTGCGAAACAAATGACTTTAGAGGAGGGTCTTCAGGATGTGAACAGAGATCATAATAATGCCTACCAAATGTTAGAGAAAGCTCTCAAAGACCAAGAACAACTGGAGAAGGAAGTCGAAGAGAGAAATAAAAGTGAGAACGATGAAAATGGAATAATTCGCTTGGCAAAAATGAAAAGAACGAGTCTTGCGGAGGAAAAGATCGAACTCGCCGACAGAATAGAATCTTTGGCTAAGGAAGAAGAAAGTAAAGAAGATTTAGCACTGAAACGAGAATACGTCGAAGTTAGTGCGGAACTCAATGCTGTCACTGCGAAACATACATCCATGAAAGATGATTATATCAAATGTAACGAGCATTATGATTACATCCAACAGAAACTAAATGATTTGGAATCTGTGTCCGCAGAAATTGAGTCTCTCAAAAAATTTTCCACTGATCGCAATGCCGCTAACAATACCGAAAAAGAGAAATTGAAAGAATTACAAAAATACTTTGACGAGGAAAAGCTTCGCCATTATAATACTATGGAAGAAGCTACGAAGCATGAAGCAATGAAGGCACAGTCTGAATGGATTCTTTTGAAAGAAGCAGTCTCCTATCTGGAACACGTGAGGTCGGAAGAAATTCGCCTTTGTGGTAAGGACTACGTGGTTTCTAAAACGAAAGAGGAGATCGCTAGAAATACTGAATTGAATGTAAATGTAGATGTTGGAAGGTATCAAAGTAACGAAAATGAAGAATCTACCAGTATGAAAGAGTCGCAGATGCAATCCCCAACAGAATATTAGATAATTCCTCTCGTATCAACATGCACATTTTGCCCATCCATGATATATTCAATCTTTATCCTTGTTTCATATCTCGCTAATTTCATCTTTAACAATAAAGGTTAGGTTGGTTGCTGTATTTATGTGTATAGTTTTCAGACTGCGTCAAATCACACAATTGCCTTTGAGGTTTGGCATCGCCAAACCGTGACTCCCTTTCGGTTACGGGGTAGTAGTCTTTTCTGTATTCTTTCGTCACATCATCATTACAAAAAATTTATCCGTCAGACAGTTTCTACAACCGACCCGATACAAAAACTACGATGTATGAATGTTACAAGATGTAGATGCGGGGGTGTGCAGTTCAAAAACACAAAAAAGATGTATTGGTATGTTTTTTACAATGACTAGGAAATATAGGAATACTATCTTTGATTTAGTGAAGGTTTCGTCAATCACGGAAAGCTCACATAGTCCTTACATAATAACTTTTACAACACGATAAAGAGAAAACGCCAACATTGCTACTCTCCACGGTTCCATCCGTTTTAAGTTCGGAACGATGTTTTCGACACGCATACCTTCTGGACCCTTTGCAAGGTCAATCAGCGCACGTACAAAAACTGCCAAACTCATTGCAACGCTAATTTGGGACCACATCCCACCAAATCTTGAACTCCTGCCAGAATAATCATCGTAAGCCAAATTCTCTCCGTCGTACGACGAAGACATGGACGAGCCATAATTCATGCTGTTCATGGCATCATCCCAACCCATCTTGTAAAACTTCTCTGCTTGGTCCATGCTCGACTCTTCTCTTCTTGTACTTAACTTCGAACGTTGAGGCGATGAGATCAACGGTCTGATAGATAAAGCATACATCACAAGGATAATGGAAGTTGCCACTCGATACGAAACGTTATAACCAGTAGCATCACGAATGGCCATCACAATTTTGGAAGGAATCAACTTTATACAATTTATAACCGGTGTTCCTTGCATAAGTTCTTGTCCAACAAGCAAAAGTGGCATAGTAAATAATGAAACAAAAAGGACAACTTTTAAAAAGCCAAAGAAGTAAACCATTAATAGAAACACGAGACCGATCGAACCAAAGAACGCCTCCGGACTTCGAAGTTGAGATGGAAGGTAGGTATTTGAAAACTGCGTCCACTGTCGACGCATCTCCATACCTTGCGGAGATTGCATAAGTTGATACTTCGAGAGTAAATACTTTGCTTGGATACCCTCGATGAAATTTGCTTTTTGCAAATTTTCTGGCTTAAAACTCATAACGTCTCTGGGATTTCTGCCCAATACGACGCTATACCGACCACGACCGGTATTGTAATTTACTACCACTCCCGTTGAACCATTTACATCATCTCTCGACGCTTCACATACATTTCCATATTATATATTGTGCAATGCGCAGGGAAAGAAAGAGGGAGAGAGAGAGTAAGACACAAGTACCGACATGAGAGTCAAGTCAAGGTATTTTCACTTACTGTTCACAACTTTCACAATCTCTTGCACGAAATTTTGAGGATCGCTGTTATTCGACATTTTCTAGACGTTTGGTTGTTTTATTTCTAAAGACTTCGTAAAGAGTTTTAGTACTATGAAATAACCACCACTAGTTTTTCAGCTTGACGTCATTTAATTTACACAGAGTGTAGAGTAAGTCGTTGTTGCGAGTTGCGAGGTGTGGGTCTTCTCTTCTGGAAGATTCTGTCGTAGAAATTCGACCTTATTCTCACAAGGCAGAATGTTTGAAGAATATTGGTATGTACAAAGATACGCATATGAGAGCGTCTTCACGAATATCTTCGTTCTCCTCATTTGCACCAATGATAGAGATACCTCTAGAGAGAGGATTGGACTAATGCAGATTAACATTTAAGGTATGAACAAATACATTGAAATTAACATTATACTTGTACTAAAATAGGTGTCGGTCTCTACCGGTAGTGATAGGGAGGAATAAGAAAGCATGGATCCCAATTGTCTTCTTGAACTGCCACATTTTACTAGGAAAACTGTATTAGTGAAGCCCTCATCGCTTTGATTTCGAGCTAGAATAAAGCTTAAATGTCAGAGTGAGAAGGAATAATTGCTGATAATCTCTAGCGATTAGTCACCTTTTGCGTAACGAAAGGTAATGTTAATCTAATTTTGTTATTGGTCCAATAGAGAGGAGACAATTGAAGACTGAAGCGAGAGTTAAACATACTTTTTCATTGAAATAATTTTGCATCCAATTCTTGCCTTGGTTCAACATTCAATCCGAAAGTAAGAAAAATGTTGAAGTGTGTAAATTTAGTCAGATTGCTTGAGCTGAGATTGGAATCTTACTCGATCTACAAGTATGCCGATGACAGACTTATCTTCCTGAATCATTCTTAGGCCAAGATCTAAAGTTAATCATTGAGGTTCCTAGACTAAAACATCTACTTTCCTCCACGTATGGAATAATGAGCAGACGCTCAGATCTAGGTATAGTTCGAAAAGAGTCACTTACAATGTGTTAAGGATTTCATTGGCATAGTTCTGATACCTAGTTTTATACTACCGGTAGTTTATCTGAATATGACATCTTATTGTCGTAGACTCTAGCCAAAAATGATAAATTATGAGCACCCTTGCTTCAGATAATTTACGCATGATGTAAAAAGAATTTTCTGTGAATTTTCTGGGAACGTCTCGCAAATTTGGTAGACGTAGTCGATAGTTGATATTGCTCAAGGACTATTTTTAACGGCTCCTATCTCCTATTATGTCGAAGTACCAAAAAAGAAAAAGAACATACGTTTCACACCGATACGCTCGTAAAATGTTGGTATGGTGGAAAATTTTAAAGAAAAAAGAATACTTCAAGTAGTGTAATATGATGACTATCAACTTCTATAGAGATTCTCATAATGTCGAGATATTGGTCTATTTTAGCAGGAAACGAGCTCGTCTTACATTAAGCTGATATCGCAAAGAGAGATTATTTTCTTGTTCACATGTAACCACTGTCGGGCAAAATTGAAAATGCTAGAAAATTCGTACAATATGTGTTTGTAGTACGAAAGTCGGTACGCCATAGCCGTAGTCGTAACTCGTAACTCGTGACTAGCTTCGTAACTCTAAAAACACCACTCCCCCAACCTAAAAAAAAGTAGCGAATAACACATCAAAATCATATTCTTCAATTTCAACAAAATAACAGGCTAAGTCACCAAACAAAACATCCTCATCATAATAAGCATAAGATTTTAACCACAAACTACCAGTAAAGCTTGTAACAAATTGACTCATCCTGAAAATCCCTCTCGCGCATGAGTAGATAACTAATGCTGCAGTCATAGCTCGTAGAAACACCACATTATTTCTTAGCTAATTCTTATCTCGATATCGGATAACTCGCAAAAATATTTCATAAGTGCTACAAGTAACACGTCTTAGCTAATTAGCAAGAGAAGGTGAATTTAATTTGATTAGAGAGATGCCTCCTTCTGACAATAAAACCACATTATTGCCATCATCGACGGATAGCCGTCCGTGTGGAGAGGGGAATGCCTCATCATCATCATGCCCTCAAGAACCGTTTAGCTCTGGTAATATGAAGGCGAAAGTTGATGAGGAAAACATAGGTAAGAGTATGATTCGTAAATAAAGTATGAATTGTTCATGTATTCCCTTCGTCGACGTTACTATTTACTTCTGTGTTCCTCTGGAGTGTTATGTGTTTTTCTCACATTGGCTAAGTATAGGAAACATGTGTGGTCCCTCAAGAGGGCTTATGTATTGTGTTGTCCGATTTACATGTTAAAATTGAATTCCTAAATTTTGCATATTTCATTTTTTGAAAGAACTCACGGCGGAGGAATCATGTAAAGACCTTTGTAATGAAGGAGAGTGCCTCCAGCATGTAGCAATGCAATGGAAAGATAGCAGAGTGCACTATCCGAAGAAATCAAGTCTAATCGGGCCACTGCATCAAGTATCTCATTTGCCAGAGGTGGGGTCATATGATTCTTCGAAATCCAAAAGAAACTATACACAACTTTGGGACTGGAAGCAAGCGAACGAATATCATCATCTTTTCGTAGATGGACTTCCATCTAACCAAAAAGCGTTTGGGCTTGTGGCTTTTCATGAGAATTGTTACAATGTTTCGGGCGTTGATCGTGTTTTGAAACAGTATGCGAAATCATTAAAAGGGTGGACACCTAAAGAGAAGTCGTCTTTCAGAAAAGCAATTTGGGAAACAAGAAAAAATATGCGTGCAATTACAAAAGCAACAGGAAGAAGTTATTTAGATTGCTTGATCTACTACCTCAATATTTATAAGCAAACTAGAGACTATAAAAAACTAAAACGAACGCGAGTACAGGAGCGAGAAAAGTACAAGGCGGAACTCATATTAGATGAAACATGCGTAGTTTGCGATGACGGGGGAAGCTTGATAGTTTGTGAAATATGTGAGAAAGGTTGGCACCTTGCATGTGCGGGCCTCGAAGAGGTTCCGAATGGCTCATGGTATTGTACCGCTTGCACTTCAAAGTCTATTAATGACTTAAGGGAGCATTTGCCGCCGTTAAATTTGGTGGGAAGCCCAAGTAAAAGGAGAAGAGATATATTTTTCAATTACAGAACGCATTCAGATCAAAACGGATGTAAAGGCGAAGATGATTCGATTACGACCAAACAGAAAACGATTGATTTTGCCAATTCCATATTTGACATATTTACAAAGTAGATTTTATTTCAGTACATTAAAAGCTTAATCTTCATTAATAATTTAAAGTTCCGGCTCAGTTTAATGAATGTATGATCGATCATTTCCAATTACAACATAAATACCAACACGTTCATCTTAAATCCACACATTAGATACTGTTGGCGACAATTAGTACGCGTAGAATCTGCTTTTGCACATACAACAGAATACGAAGGCGTGTACAGTTCCATACTTTGTATAAAGTGTAGGAGGTGGGTGGTAATGTCGTGCGCTGTGTCTTTTGTCTTTTCTTTACTCCACAAAGCAATATCTATTTTTCTACTAGTTATGGTTGCTACTCCCACATTTAGATCGCAAAAATACGCACATTCGATCAGACATGTATAGTTTAATATCCAATCGAGAGAGCAATAATTGGAGTACATGTACTGTTTGAGGTAACATCACTGCTCTCGATGAGTTCATCGTTTTGTTTCTAATATTTTGTACTTAGGTTGTGTTTTGTGTTTTCAATCTTCTCTGAGAACGACACATACGAAAAGAAAATAACTTTGAGATTCGGATGGGAGTTCATAAGGTAGACATTGTGCACATAGAGTATCAGTTTGATATATATGTACAGTGTACAGTGTACACAGATGATATTTTGACATCGGTCGCTCTCGAATATGCGTACTGTGCACAGCCACAACACCAGCATCAATCAGCGCATCAGTAAATCAGTAAATCAGTAACCGGAACCATTGGAGAGAAGGACATTGATTTATCGTACGAAAATAGAGTTTATTCCTCCCAAAGAAATGATGATCTCATACAAAATATCACACTCGTATTAATACAAACATATATACATGTACTCTCTTCCTCGTTTCAATGCCCTATGCCATGAAAACTTCTCCTCTCTTGTATTATAAGCAGAAGCAGCAATACGAATAATTACATATAAAAAGAGATTCAAGTAGTTAGTATACATGTATACATTCGAGTTACTATGTATGCACGCACGTCTTGGATTTGTTACGGCGTTCTCGTCTTCATCCGTATATCGGCTTGCTTTTTCTATGGTTACATTCATCCGGATGAGTTTTTTCAAGGAGGACAAGAATTGTTCTATGGAAGTGTCGTACCGTGGGAGTTTGAAAGTCAGCATGCATTGAGGTCAATTGTTCCTCCTCTGTTTATGACGAAGTTTCCCCTTTGGCTTGTTTCGTTGTTGAGTTGGAGCGACTTTACGGTGGATGGATTTTTTGTGTTTATTGTACCAAGATTATTTATGTGCTTTCTTTCTTTCTTCTCGTTTGATCTCGTTATATGGAAACTTAAGGGGACGTCAATAGATGTGAATGGTCATCGTCGTGTACCTTCGGAGATTTTAGTGCTGTCCAGTTCTTGGCCATTTGCGGTATTTGGATGCAGACCGTTTACAAATACTCTGGAAGGAATAGTGCTTATGTGGCTCATTGCGGTAGTTTCCGTATCAAAGGTAAGTTGTTCCCCATGAGGACAGGTCTGCAAAGAATTCTTAAATAATCGTATTAACCGTTGACGCTTAATTAAAGAGGAATTCAAGCAACATTCTTTCCACAATCATCGGATCCATATGTGCAATAGGTCTTTTCACAAGATTTACGTTCATTTTCTTCTCGATAGCGCCTATTCTTGAATTTGTTTTCTTTCGCTCTTTAGATGAAAGAAATATCAAGAGCCTTTGGAAATCAATATTTGTTGAAGTGTCATGTATACTTCTGGGCTTTACTGTGTTTGCGGGCATTTTTATTTGCAAAGATTATTATTTCTATGTCGATCAGAACAAGCAAAATGGTTTTTCATGGATGAATACTATAACACCGATCAATGCTTTAATCTACAATTCGAATACGGACAACCTGAGCACACACGGTTTGCATCCGCGATTCACCCATGCACTTGTCAACTTACCTATGCTATTTGGGCCGCTGTATTTCATGTTTATCTTGGGCAATGTAAGTATCCAATCGAAACGGAAAGAGGAAGAAAAAGAAAAGCGAAGTCTTTCTCTCCAATCAACAATCGCGATTAGCTTGGCGACATTATCAGCCGCACCGCATCAGGAACCCAGATTCCTCCTACCGATGCTAGGTCCATTGATTATAAATTATGGGAAGGATATCCTCCAGAACCGTTGGATATGGTTCTTATGGTTGCTTTTTAATTTTATTTTGGGGTCGTTCTTTTGTGGTTTTCACCAAGCTGGCGTTGTTCCGTCTCTTCTCAACGTGGGTGACGATTACTCACGGACGAGCAACACTTACTTATACTATCACACATACATGCCTCCAACGTTTCTATCTCGATCTTCGATCAACTCGATCTATGATTTAAAGAGTTCGACGTTAGACGCTCTTCATGATAGTCTTCGTAGAGAGCTGAATAATTGCAACGACAAATCATCGAAAGTATTCATAGTTTCGCCTGAGTTGAGTCTGTTCGATGACTTTCCAACACATCAAGTGAACGAGCTTTTCATTTTCGAGCAAAATAAATCATTCAGACCACACTTTTCTACAGAACACCTTCCACACTTTCAATCTATGAGCTCATTTTGGTCATCATTAGAATTAATTAGATACAGAATAACTTGTCGTTCATAAAAAATTATCCATTGAAGTTACTCATGCTATTTCATGGAACATTCCGATGTTCCCGTTATTTATTTATGTAGAGGAATCACATTGCATCAAAACTACGCAAACCTACAGCAACTTTCTGGATTTTGCGAAAAACAGCTTCGTGTCATCGAAATTTCGTAGCTAATCATTGCTCGAGAACCATTAGTGAATCATCAAACCATGACGGTCAATGATATCCACCCAAATTGGTGGACAAGAATAAGGCCTTCAAGTGCCACAGTTTGATCACGACTGAAGAATTCGAATAGCCAATCATTTTTCTCCATTATGCGAATTTTGAGCATTATTACTATTACGTGTAACAAGTTCAAGTTAATTCGCTCGTCTACCAAGAGATGATTTTATCAAGAAAGCACGTTTGGACCATGCTACACTCTCAAGTAGAAAGAGAAATTACTATGAACATACGTACCCCCATTACTTTTTTTTCGGCCACTCGTTGACTCGTTGGCCATTTCACAAATCAAGTCAGTACAAACATGGAGCAAGACAACCGACCAAACAAAACATCTAATCAATCTTCGACTTCCGATGATGTTCGAGCAACGATAACAAAGGCGAATAGAGCTTCGGCATCCTTATGGATGGTTTTGCATGCCAAGGTGAGCATGGTTCGCTTTTGGAGATTGAGAAAGAAAAGCGTTCTGTTTGTGGCTGACAATATTATGGCTAAATTATGTACTAATTTAGACATTTTAAATTTGAACTTGTATTTTTTGTGCAGCATTGCCGTCAAAGCCAGTGTATATATCAAGGATGTAGAGAAACTAAATTGATACTACTTCATCTGAAAACTTGCCAAGCTAGAAAAAATAATTCAGATTGTCCCGTACCGGAATGTCGACAAGCTAGGAATCTTTTGAATCATTACCGACAGTGCCGAGAGGTTCGACTAGATTATGCAAGGCGCTGTCAAATGGTGAGAAAAGACGTGGGTTCGACGTCCAGCACTTCGAAGTCAGATGAAAGACTTCAATGTTGCCAACCGGTGGAACCCCCTCCCAGTTGTCTTATTTGCAGCATGGTTGCTAGACATGTGCGCAACATATTGGAGCATGGCCCTAGAAGTGCACCAGTGCCACTCATTGAAAGAAAGCTTATACCAAAGAGGACAGATTCGAGACTTTTCATGCCGCCACCCCCACCGCGGCGACCGAGATCGACATCAGCTCCAAGTTTGGAGGAAGTTTCGACTCCCACTGTAGCGGCGACAGCGGCTATTGCGATGAGGAATGAGAACAATTTGTATCGCCAGCGAAGTTCTAGTGATGGTATGTTATGCAACATGAATGAGTATGCGTGTGAAACAATTCGGGAAGAGACGGAACCTCAGCAACAAGCTTCCGTTGTGGAATAATGAGAAAAGCATGAATCCTTCTATCATGCCCAATTTTCAATGAAGTTTTAAAGAGCTTCATTCACGCTAATGTCACAAATCTGATTTTGTGCTACAGATAATTTTTTTGATTTAAAAATGCGTTTAGTAATCGCCAATAAAACAATTTCAGCACAACTTGTTCACGAATAGAAACGCTCTAACTTGCACAAAACGTCCTTCGCATTCTTCTTGCATATTTTCTCCTGCCTTTCATCGCTTCTTCACAAGGTCTCTAATTTGTGATTGTCGCAAAAGAAACACGCAATGAAGATTTTGGCGCAACCGCGATTTTACTAAATGTATTCACGTCACTCTTTCAATTAATCAAAAGTTTCTAGTTTGACACTACTACTAAACTAATTTTTTGACATTGTTCCAAGATATATACAATGTTTTCACTTCTTTCGTCGTTTGTTAAAGATTTGGACTTCATAAGCCTACGAATATTTCGCATTGTATCGTTGGAACATCGACTTGTAATATGCAATCTTGCCAATAGCTTCTTTGGTTTTTATCTTGGACCAGATCAAGACTATTGTTCGATATGTTGCACGATTTGGTTCAACGTCCAAATCACCTTCTTGATTTAATGCGAGTAGTTTTTCAAAAATGTCATCTGCACGACGAGCTGCGGCTATGACGTCGTTTTTAAGATAGTTAGCTCGAAGTAGAGCATTGTAAAGACCTTGATGGAAACGAATCAAATAATAGTAAGCATAGGTTATATAAAGGAAACGTCGAGGATAAGCTCTCACCGATGTTGGGTTTCATGTTGGTGTTTCCTTTTTGATAAGAAATTTCAACTTCGTTCACCAGTTCTTCAGCTCTCTCTGGTGCACCATCTTCTGCACTATTAATCCACGCATCAATCACTGCCGTATATATCTTTACATCAGGATTGTTTGTTTTCACACCCTTATGACCATGTTCCTGCATTTGTTGCATGCGTTTCAAAAGGAACTCGGACCTTTGAGCAGAGCCAATTTCACCACTACATGCCCAAGCCACAATTATCATATAGAAACATACTGAGTTAGGTTTTACCATTGCCTTCTCCATTCGTTTTAGTATTTCTTCGGCCCTTTGTGGATTTTTGTTTCTTGTCCAAGCCTTGATTACCTGATATGAATATAGATGACGTGAGTATTGGTCTTGAAGGCTCGTTTCGTCTAATTCATAAACTTACTGTGCCGTAGGTAACGACTGAGGGTTTCATCTCGGTGTTACCGCGTAAAAATTGCAACTCAATTTGACGAAGTAATTCTTCAGCTCGCTGAGGAGCATCCATTTCGTTGCTTGCCGCCCATGCATCAATGCAATTCGAATACGACTTAACGTCTGGCTTTGCATCCAAATTTCCATTTTTGAACAGATCATCCATACGTTTAAGCAGTTTCTCCGCTTTATGTGCCGATCCCTCTTTCCCACTTTTTGCGAAGGCCTCTAAAACCTAAACACATGATAAGGTAAGAAAACGTTGTATTCATTCCAAGTGCAGCAAATCAAAATGAAATACACACCAAATTGTACGTTATTGTATTTGGTTTCGTTTCTTCGTTCCCCTGTTCATATAAAGATTCCATTGTTATCAATAGCTCCTCGGCTTTTTCTATTCTACCCTCCTTTGCCCAAGCTTTAATGACAGTGGAGTACGTTACAAAATTTGGTGGAGAACCTGTAACGCGTTCCATTCGTCTCAAAAGTTCTTCTGCTCTAGCCGCAGATCCTTTTACGCCCACTGACCAACAATTGACAACGTTACTGTACACAAACTTGTTTGGCTTTAACCAACGCGATCCATCTCTGTAACATTCAATCATTTTATTCATCAGTTGTTCTGCACGTTGTGGAGAATCTGCAAACCCGCTTCTACCCCAACCAGTAATAACAATACCAAAGTGATGATTATCCGGCTTGACACTCTTGCTCAAACCCTTTTGAAAATCGTTAAGCGTTGATAACAACAACTCCTCCGCCAAATGCACTTGATTCTTCGTAACCAATTTCTTTAATTGCTCGTTTAACGCAGCCGATTCCTGCATATGCTTCAAATTCGTTCGATGACGCCTTCTATTGTTCGAATTCCAACGAGGTCTACCATTCTTGTTTTTAAGATCGCGATCGTTCGTTTGTCGAGGGACCGCTTCCTCATTTTTAATCTTTTCCATTTGAGCCTGTTTCGTATTCAAAGTCAACTTCCTCAATTCACCAAAAGAATTCACCGAATTGGATAAAGTACAACAGAAAAGAATATATGCAATAGCACATATATTGCAGGAAATGAATCGCTTGACAAGCATCATAACGTCTCTTCTTCTTCCCGTAGAAATTTTAATATCTACATGCACTGATTCAACTTGAGAATTTCCTGCTGATTGCCGATTGAGCCGACCATATACACATGTACTGAATATCGATATTACAGAGTACAGTGAGCGAGAGAAAGAGAAAGAGAAAAAGTCTAAAGCCGAGGAAATGTATTCATGAGAGACCAACTAACTGATGGACTAACTCGTGTTTGCAGTGATGTAATAAATTTATTCAAGAGTAGTATATAGAATAGGGGAGATTGTGTTCGATGTTTGATTGCCTGATGATGTCGGAAGTCGGAATGTGGTCGGTACACACAAAAGAGTTCTTTGTAGGAAATTGAACTGCATAGATATGCCGTCACATATCATGAAACGACGACGTCGCACAAAACAAGATTCAGCGCGGAATTCGTGTCACGTTGGTATCGGTAGGGTAGTCGCAAAAGTCGTTATGGAAGCAGCACGCAGCATGAGCAGCAGCAGCAGCAGCAGCAGCAGATTGGCGCATGTGAAAAATTCGATATCGACACAAGGATGAGTTGTAACTACAAAGTAATTTATACCTGGTACAAGAGTAGAAGTTAATAAAATAAAAGCATACAGTTTAAAAAAAAACACACACACACACAACACACAACGCGGCACTTGATTGATACAAGCATATGAAAAAATAAACCATGTCAAATAGAAATAAAAAAAGCAAATCGAGAATATCCAAGCAGACGCTCGCTGATGCAAAAAAATATGTCGACGGTAAGTATGCATAGGTAAAATGATATGCAGTGGATGAGTAATTTCGTGCTAACAATTTCATGCTTTTCCCGCGCCGCGCCGCGCGCTATTTTTAGCAATGATGAAAGCTCTTGCGTTCGATAAGCGAATATCAACTTCACAAGACTTGCTTCGTTTTCTTCTCCAGAACAGACCATCACTTCCAACTAATATAAATGAGGCTGCAGAACTATTCGATCAAGAGCGAGAGGAACATTATTCGTCAAGAAAGCTTTCCATGCTACATGACGAGCTCATCACATGCCACAATATTATACCACTTTTGATCTTCAAGTTAGGATATGTTACAAATAATACCTTATCACGCCCTCAAGACGAAGGAGGAAGGCGATTGGAATCTGAAGTTACCCTCTATTTGTGCATATTGTGTAATGTCTTATATTTTTGTTCTGAAGATGTGTTGAAGGAGAACTTCGCGCGGAAGGAAGAAGAATTAGAGGTTTGGATGGTACTCAAACTATTGATCGCTAGAGATGGAACTAGATCAGAGAGAAATAATGTGTGGAATGGCGAACAAAATGAAGCCGATAGGTATTTTTTACGGGAACAGGAAACCCTTCAATCGGTTATTGAAACGCTATTACTTCGATATCCAGCGACAATTATAAACAATTATGAAATCTGTGATGCATATTTGCGGAACACCTTTCGTCCAAGTGAAAACTCATGCACTTACGATAAAACAATTTCGACCAAGGAACTACGTCGTATCGTGATTGTACTGAAATTGGTACAAACGTTGAAGGAGGCCGGGAGGGAAGTTCATGAACTCTTTCTGTGTTTTCTTGCTCAGTACTTAACTCCTTATTTACTGGATGAGATCGACCAAAAACAAGACGTAGACATCATATATTTTGAGAGTTATCTGAATTTATCCTTAATGATCAATGATAATCTTCTTGATGAGGTGGGATGTGGTGTAGAAACTGGAAAAAAGGATAAGGTTGAAGAAAATATTGAGCAAACGAAGGAAGCAGTAATTGCAGAAATTATGTCAACGTTCACTGATCTCTTTTATAACCCGAAAGCGACTCTCACATCTAAACAAGAATATGTTCGACAGTCTATGGATCAATATGTAATGAGACTCATACAAAGATATGATGTTTCTGCTGCGGAGTCTGTAATTGTTCGAATCGGGTGTACTCACGAAGATACAGTATTACACAATGAAAAGGTTCGTTTATGTTTTATTTCGTATAATCAAAAACGAATGCTTGACATTGCAGTTTATTGCCTATCATTTATAGATTCAACAAAAAGGTCATATATTCATGTTTAAATGCTTGGTCAAATTAGCAGAAAATGATACTTTACACGAATCCCAATGGATAGCTTTCTCAAATATCCTTTCGTCTCTTGAGGCTTGTCTTTGCGGTGGTACCGCTTGTACTAAATCTGCAAAAGCTTTGTATCTTATCGTAAATTTGTTATCGGAGGTAACTTCTCGAATTCTAGATTATCTCTCAAGTAAGAATGATGATACAACGCGAATACATAACTTAATTCTTACTCTTACCCTCTAACAATTTAAATTTGTGTTGCTGCTCTTTTCACAGAGAAATTTTTTGAGGATGATCATATCATCGTTGGCCACGCAAAATTGGTCGTTAACAATTCGTGCTCTCTTTTTAAATTTTTTTTCTTTGACAAGAAAATACATCACAAAGACAATAAATTTGCAGCAAAGATCCGGGTTCAAATCAATTCATTTTTCTTAACGATCATCATGAACAAAGAAAAATTGTCAGGGATGAATATTGCCAACGTCCTTCGATTATTAAACTTGGATCTCATTCCTTTCGATTTTAATTTTGCGTCAGATTTATTATGTAACATTGTAGACGGTCATAATCAGATGCCAAAGGACTTTCCGGGGATATGGAACGAAGTGTCTCTTGCCATACTACATTTCACAAAAAAGGATAGCAAAATTCTTGACGTCTTAGTCAGAAACATAAACTTTCTCAATTTCATGTGCACTTTGTTGCGATTGTTTGATTGTCAGTCAAATTCACTCGAGCTATGCTTTCAAGTGATAAGATGCCCTGATCGAACGCAAAACATTTTTCAAGACGGAAAATTACCAGGAATTATTGATGTAATCCTGAGTTCAACTTCATCGTTCTGGTTGGTAAAAGAAAGTGACGAGAACGAAGATGATCAGCTAAAATGCCTTCTCATTATCAGCGGACTACTAAGCAACTTAGATGATCCTAATATCATTGATATGGCTGCTCAGAACTTGGAATTCATGCAGGCACTTGTCTTCATGAGTCAGAGTGACTGTAAATCTATTGCAAGTTTGAGTGCCACCCTCTTTCAAGCGCTGATTCCAATTATATCTCCGAGCCGCCTTTGTAACACTTTCTCTTTTCTTTCCAAAAACCAAAATGGTTTACGTGAAAGTTATGATAAGGGTGGAGTCGAAAGGAAGAAACAAATTGAGGATAATATTTCTCTACCTTCACACGATTTGCTCCGCAAACATTGAGAAGCCACAACTTTCGTAGAGAACTGATATAATGTAATGGGGATACAAAAGTTGTATACCTAGTTGTGTGTGCTTCTCAAATCGAGCAAAAGCATATACGTGTAAACATAAAGATAAAGAAGGAACAAAGCCAACGCTCTATTATTTTTGTTGCTTTGAATTGGGCCGACGTTCCTCATGCGATGGACGTAGAACTTCATAGAAAATAAATACATCGTATATATATTAGAGAGTTTCATATCGAAGTGAGCTAAGAAATTTTTATAGGAATAAAAGGTTGAGCACATGACTTGATTTGTTGAGGATACGACTGCATCTAAATGCCTATTCAAGTCTATATTGAAGAGGATACGACCAATATTTCAATTCAAAAGGCATAGATTTCTCCAAGAAAATAATTCCGAATCAAAGATTTTAGCTTTAAGTCCGCTGATGTTCCAACTAATAATCTGGGACATTTAATAGTGGAGCTATCCTTTCGTCAGGGTCGTGATATACTTTAGGTTTCAATGTTTACGGCTGATTTTCACAACCTCTATTTAAATTTTTATTTTTTTAAACTGTATACTCTTGTACCAGGTATAAATTACTTTGTAGTTACAACTCATCCTCTTCATCAGTTACAGGTTCGGAAGAGGAGTAGTAGCAGTTGTTATATGATCGAAACATATAATACGCGTCATCGTTTTCC